>ERZ891134.789-NODE-789-length-24379-cov-12.915927_pt1 | contig 24379 bp, 20 predicted proteins | sample MGYA00520888_ERZ891134 | MGnify/ENA primary metagenome ERZ891134 (study PRJEB32303, sample SAMEA104408692) | aquatic metagenome | biome: Brackish water; feature: Coastal; material: water | place: Baltic Sea | collected 2014-10-23 | depth 10 m ... | reverse complement strand
CTGAAATCCAAGCCTATCAAAGCCAAGGCTTTATCCTGCGTCGGAGCGTATTTTCGAGAGTGGAAATTGAGCAGTTTAATGCGGCGATTGATCGATTGGCGGCCGCTGTCATCGCGCAAAGCCATGAAGGCCAAGAATACCGTATCGATGGTCGTCGATTTGTCGATTTAGACAACCAAACCTTACAGTTTGAGCCTGCGCCATTTGAGCAGGATTTAAGGGTTTTAGAGCCGGCTCACCCGCTCTCCAGCGCGGTACTGACACTTTTGAAAGATACGCGGTTGGTGCAGCCGATGCAGGTATTGACGGGCAGTGATCACGTATCGCTTTGGACCGATAAGATTAATTTTAAACGGCCGGGTGGATCCGAGTTCGGTTGGCATCAAGACGCGCCCTATTGGATGCACGATGCCGCCCACCTGACACAATTGCCGAATGTGATGGTAACCCTGGATGATGTCGTGCCGGGCTCTGGCGGATTTCGAGTGGTTCAAGGCAGTCATCAAGCAGGCATTCATGCTGCTCGGAATGATGGTACTCAGCTTGAGGGTTTTTACACCCATGACGATGCCGTTGATGTCTCGCAAGTCGTTGAGTTTAACGAGCCTGCTGGTAGTGCTATTTTCTTCGATCCCTTTTTGATTCATGGCTCGGCGCGCAATGAATCAGGCAAGCGAAGGCGCGCGCTGATTGCCACCTATCAGCCGGCTAATCTGCCAACCCTTAAAACCAAGCAGGTTGTGAACCTGGGGTGATTGCGCAAAACAAGTCCACCGCAGGCCGACTTCAAATCAATTTGCCGCTGAGTGCCGTAAGATTGATTGTGGGCGGGCGATGACCGTCAAATTTAAGGATCATGATGAAAGCTGTACCGGACGTCGACCCTCAACCCGCGAAAGTGCTGCGCCTCGTGCTTGGCGATCAGTTGGATGCCCATCACAGCTGGTTCGATCAGGTTAATCCGGACGTCGTCTATGTCATTGCTGAACTGCCGCAAGAGCAGCACTATGTTCGACATCACATACAAAAAACGGTGGCATTCTTTCTGGCGATGGCGCGCTTTGCAGACAGGGTGCGGGGCATGGGTCATAGCATTCGTCATTTTGATTTAGATCAAGCCGCCCCGTTCCAATCGCTGACAGCATTGCTTGAGCATTGCGCCGCCGCGCATCAAGCGCCCCGAGTCGAATATCAATTGCCGGATGAGTACCGTCTGCGCCGTCAGCTCGCGGATTGGCAGCCCGATGGCGTTGAGGTTGTCGCCGTCGAGTCAGAACACTTTTATTTGACCGAGCAGGCTTTAAAACGGCAGTTTAAAGCAGGTTCAGCGCATCGTTTAGAGCCGTTCTATCGCAAAATGCGCACGTCTTTTGACGTGCTCATGAAGGATGGGTCACCTGTCGGCGGACAATGGAATTTCGATAAGCACAACCAAAAAGCCTTGCCCAAAGCCGTGACGGTCCCGGCGCCATTTCTGTTTCAGAATGAGATTGGTGAGATTCAGGCTCGGTTAGACCGACATGGGGTCGAAACCCTGGGTCAGATTGGCAGCCATCTCCTTTGGCCCGTTGACGAAGCGCAGGCCGAGGCGCTGTTGGTCGATTTTTGCCAGCGCTTGTTGCCTAATTTTGGGCGGTATCAAGATGCGATGACCCATCGCGGGTGGTCTTTATTTCACTCCAGACTGTCGTTTGCTTTAAATACCAAACTGCTGAGACCCCAGCGAGTGGTTGCCGCGGCGGTAGCAGCCTTTGAGCTGCCTGGTTCAGAAGTTGGCTGCGCTGAGGTCGAGGGCTTCGTGCGACAAATCTTGGGCTGGCGAGAATTTGTACGGGGGCTTTATTGGGCGAATATGCCGGACTACGCAGCCCGTAATGCGCTCAATGCCACGATGGATTTGCCGAGCTTTTATTGGACGGGGGATACCCGCATGGCCTGTCTGAAGCAGGCGATCGATCAATCCCTTGAGTTCAGTTATGCCCACCACATTCAGCGCCTGATGGTCACGGGCAATTTTGCACTGATGTTGGGCGTTGATCCGGATCAAGTAGACGCCTGGTACCTGGGCATCTATGTGGATGCGATTGAATGGGTTGAAATGCCGAATACGCGAGGCATGAGCCAGTTTGCGGATGGCGGTTTGGTTGCCTCCAAACCCTACATTAGCTCCGGTAAGTACATTCAACGCATGAGCGATCATTGTGGCGATTGTGCCTATGACGTCACGGCTCGAACGGGCGAGCTGGCGTGTCCTTACAACGTGTTGTACTGGGACTTTCTTGGCCGGCATAGCGATCGGTTTGGGCGGAATCCTAGAATGCGGTTGATGATGAACCATTACGAGAAGATACCGGCAGTCGAACGTGATGCGATCCACACGGCCGCACAAGCGTTACGAGCTTCATTGGCCTAGAGCCAGTGCGGTGACCGATGCTCGACTTTGCGGTGAAGAGTGGTTTTACCCCGTTAGGGGATCCAAGCCGGCAAGGGACGCAGGGTAAGGGTGAAATGGCCATCCGGCACCACCGGTTTCGGCGCGCTCGTCCCGAAAGCTCAGTCCGCGACACAGACCCGGTTGCGCCCGGTTTTCTTTGCTTTATAGGCGGCAGCGTCTGCTCTTTGTCGCAGCGAGACCAACGCCTCACCAACGTGGCTTAGGGCTATGCCAAGACTTGCGGTTAATTGTCTGTTCTCACCGAGGTCAATACTCGCAATCACTAAACGGATTCTATCTGCAAGCGCAAAGACAGCCGGTTCGTCCAGCTGATCCACCACGACCTCGAACTCTTCTCCGCCGGTCCGGCTGATCACCTTCACCTCACCTTGAAACCCGTTCACGGCCGAGGCGATCGCTTGTAACGCTAGGTCGCCAAAGGCATGGCCGTGGACATCATTGACGTGTTTGAAGTGATCGATATCAATGGCAATCACCGCAACCGATTCCTTATCGTTGTTGCGGGTTTTAAGTAAGTTAGCCAGCGCTCGCATGTGGTAACTGCGATTATAAAGGCCGGTCAGCGGGTCGCGATTCGCAAGGTCGTTGGTGAGTCGTACAAACTGAAAGACAACGAGCGCTAGGATCACTTCACCCGTGAACGTCAGGCCATCGCCGATCCACCACCAAACCGGTGAAGCATTAAAAAAAATACCTGTGGCAGCATCCAATAAATTACCGGTTTGCAGCGCGAATAAGCCAAGCAGAACCGCACGGCGTTCGGCGAGAGAGACCTTTATCAAGGTTGCGGCAACAAACATCACGAAAACTGATAAAAAGGATGCCGCTTCAAAACCGACCTGATCCAGTTCAAATCGGTAGCCGCCCGAACTCGTTAACAAATGACCAATCAGAAGCCCAGTGAGGACCAAGTTTGCTAGCACCAAGAGCAAAGCTCGATCACGTCGAGCAAATTTGATCTGCAATTCCTGTTGTGTCTCTAATGCCATGAATTTCTGTTTAGACCTATTGGTTCCAAAGGCGTGCTTGGCATGCGCGGTAAATGGATTTGACCTGAGTCGATGCAGCCTTGGTACAATGTTAACAGCACAATGTGTTAATGCCACCCAAACTAGGTTTTTTTCATGATTACAGTCCCTGCTGTGCAGCGCGCGATTTATGAAACGGCGGATTACGTCATTGATGACGATCCGCCGATCGTGTTTCAAATTGGGGTGATTCATCAGGGGTTGGCGCTGCTGCTAGCCAGCTTCAACGCGCAGTCTGCTGGTTTGATTTCGGCATCCAATCCGCTTGGCCAAATACTGACCGAAGATGAGAATCTGGATCGTCGAATGCAATTATTATCAAAAATTGAGCAGGCTAGATTAAATTATTTTGTCGCACGACATGAAAATGCCGTGCAGTCTTGGGCGCAGGATTGTTATCTGGTATTTGATTTAGGCGCCCTGGCGGCCAGCCGCTGGGCGCAAGAATTTGATCAATTCGCCTGGGTTGATATTCCGCCCAATGGTTGTGCGAGTGTCATCTTCTCGGATTAACCTGGCCGTGTGATTCGGTGTCATTGGGCCGGCTGAACCCCTAGCAGGACACTATCCTTAAAACAGGTGATTCAGGAAATTTTGGGTCGCCAATTCTTGCGCTGCACTGAGCATGATCTATCCAACAGCACCGAGGCATTGATTGAACGCCATGAATCTAATGGCGAGGCTGCCGCGTACATAGATTAAGTTCAAACGATCGTTTAAATACAAGGTGGCACGCCGTATGATCCGGGGCGACGGGCAAATTCAAATTGCCGCCAAATCCGGGATGCGGCCCCCAGCCCGGTTTATGATGGTCCATCGCGAGCAGGACGCAAAGTATGAGTGTAAATAGCGCCAGAAAGCCGCGGGAAGTCCGCTGTGAAACGAAGGACACTCAGACGCGTTTGTTGAATGCAGCCGAGGCATTGTTCATCGATGCCGGTTATGCTGGGATGTCTGCTCGGGGCATCGCTGACAGGGCTTGCGTGAATATCGCAGCGATGGCTTACCACTTTGGTTCCAAGCAAGGTTTGTTAGAAGCGGTACTGATTCGCCGCATAGCGCCGATCAACACGTCCCGCCGACGGCGTCTAGAGGCCGTTCATGAACGACGGGCCGAATCCATTAGGGCCATTCTTCATGCGTTTTTATGGCCCGTTTTTTTTAATGAGCATGAAGCGCCCGCCCGACGCCTTATGGGCCGTGTGATGACAGAGCCGGCTGAGGTCATTGAACCCCTGCTAAATCTTGGTTTTAGCGACGTGATCGAGCAGTTCGTTGTGGCTGCGGCAGCTTGTTTCCCAAAGCAAGATCGGGCCCTGATTGTTCAGAAATTTTCGTTTGTTGTGGGGGCCTTGAATTTGACGGTGCTGCGACCTTCGGAGCATATCTTTGGGCCGGCGCCAGCAGCCGAGGTTTCGTTTGACCGGTTACTTAATTTTTCGGTAGATGGTTTCCAACAATGGCCATCGCTTAGTGATGTTAATAAGGATATGGCATGATTTCGATCGCCCGTTTAAAACCCGTTTTAGCCCCGGTTATCGTGGCTGGATTGGGGTTCGTGTTGTTTTTCATTTTAATATCAACCGGACCAAAACTGGATTCCAGGCCGCCAGCACCGATAAAACCGCTGGTGCAAAGCCAAGTGGTCGAGATGCAGGCTTTGCAGTTAACTGCTGGCGCTTTTGGCACTGTCGAGCCGCGCAGTGAAACTGATTTAGTCTCCGAAGTATCCGGTCGCATTGTCAGCACGGCGCAAGGCATGGTGACAGGCGGATTTTTTGACGTCGGTGAAGTCCTATTCGAGGTGGACCCCAGCGATTATAAAATTGCGTTGGAACTGGCGAGCGCGGCGCTTGCCAAAGCGGCGAGTGAAGTCAATTTTGCGCAGAAGGACTATGACCGGCAGCTCGACTTGAAGCAACGTCAGTCCGCCAGCCAAGCGCTCGAGGATGAGGCGTTAAAGCGCCTGCAGTTCGCCAAGGCGGGCTATCGAGAAGCAGCCGCTCGATTGGAAGGCGCTCAGCGAGACCTGACGCGGACGCGAGTGGTCGCGCCCTATCAAGGCCGGGTGCGCAGCGAAAAAATCGATGTGGGCCAATATGTTTCGAAGGGCGTGGCGGTTGCAAAGCTTTATGCGACTGATTACGCCGAAGTCCGGTTGCCGATACAGGATCAAGAACTGGCGTATTTAGACGTGACATTATCGGAGCAAGGCATTGCCGAGACCGAGCGGCCCAAAGTCTCATTGAGTGCTAATTTCGCCGGTGAGATGCAACGTTGGGAAGGCGAGGTAGTCCGCACGGAAGGCGAGATTGACGCGGTGACCCGCATGGTGAATTTGGTTGCCCGAATCAAAGCGCCCTACCAAACAAGTGCTGGCGGGACGCCTTTGGCGGTCGGACTCTTTGTGGAAGCGGAAATTTTGGGCCGAAAGCTGCCGGGCGTTGTGAAACTGCCTCGATCGGCACTTCGAGGGGACAGTTCAGTGTTTTTGATCGATGCGGAACAGCGGCTTCGCCTGGTGAGCGTCAATGTCGTTCGACGAGAGGGGGATTGGGTTTTGATTGGTGATGGTTTGTCGGATGGCGACCGAGTCTGCTTGTCCGCGATGGATGATGCCGTCGAGGGAATGCAGGTTCGTATTGTTGAAACCTTGGCTGAGGTGAGCTTGCGATGAAAACGATTATTGCTTGGTTTGCTGAAAATCATATTGCCGCCAATTTGCTCCTCATTTTGGTGGTCCTCTTTGGCGCCTCGGCACTGCTGACGATGCCTCAAAAATCTTTTCCGGACATCGACGTCCCAATCATTACAGTGTCGGTTTTGTACCTCGGTGCGGCGCCAGAAGAGGTTGAGCAGGGCGTATGCGTGCGCATTGAAGAAGAGTTGGAGGGCGTTGAAGGCGTGAAGGAAATCCGGTCCGCCGCCAACGAGGGGATCTGTACGGTGTCGGTTGAACTGTTTGAGGACACTGATAAATCGAAAGCGCTGGATGACGTCAAAAATCGCGTCGATGCGATTGATACCCTCCCAACGGAGACAGAAAAGCCTATTATTAATTTGATTACGAGTGTCCGAAGCGTGATGGACATTGCGATTACGGGACCGAAAGATGAACGTGCGCTGAAGGTGCTTGGGCAACGCGTTCGCGACGATATTGCGGCATTGCCGAGTATTACGCAGGTTGCGTTGATCAATACGCGACCGTATGAAGTGTCGGTCGAGGTGTCTGAGGCTTCTTTGCAGCGCAATGGGTTGACCTTGGATCAAGTCGCGAGCGTGATTCGACGTCAATCGTTAGATGTTCCGGGTGGGGCAATCAAAACCACTGATGGCGAGATTCTATTGCGAACCCAAGGCCAGGCTTATAGCGGTGAGGAGTTTGAAAATTTACTCTTAAGCAGTGATTCGGACGGCCGTCGAGTGTTCTTGAAAGATGTTGCAACCGTCTCGGATGGGTTCGAAGACACCGATCAAGCTTTGCGCTTTGATGGGGATCCGGCTGCGATCATTCGAGTGTCTCGGGTCGGCGACCAAGATATTCTGAAGATCACTGAAGAGGTGAATCGGTATTTAGAAACGGCCTCGGGTAGCTTGCCAGAGGGCGTCACGCTGACGGTGTGGAACGATAATTCCAGATTACTTCGAGATCGCCTGAGTACTTTGCTCGATAGTGCGCGTCAGGGCTTTCTGATGGTCTTGATCTTACTGGCCTTATTCTTGCGGCCGAGGCTCGCCTTCTGGGTGAGTATTGGCGTGCCGGTGGCGTTTTTGGGCGCTTTATATTTAACAAACTATCTTGGATTGTCCATCGATGGGATCTCATTGTTTGGCTTCATCCTCGTGCTCGGCATTATGGTGGATGACGCGATTGTGGTGGGGGAAAATGTCTTCGCCGAGCAACGAAAGAGCCGGACGCTGCTCGAAGGCGCGGTGCTCGGGACGCAGAAAATATCAGTGCCGGTTATCTTTGGGGTGCTAACAACGATCTGCGCCTTTGTGCCCATGTTGCAGGGGGTCGGGACCTCTGGGCAAATCGGCGCGGTGATCGCAACGGTCGTGATTTGCTGCTTGATTTTTTCCTTGATTGAATCTCAATTGATACTGCCGGCACACTTAGGTCACCAAGATGTCAAAACCGAAGCAGGAGAAATCTATCTCTTGATGGTGCCCGTCGTGGGGATCTTATTGTTGGAATTTGCCTGGGATGTTTCAAGTTATATTGGACTCGCCGTTGGCGTGGTGTCTGTCATGATCCTGCTGCATGCTTTCTCCTTGTCGCAAGGTATTGCGACGCGTCTGGTGCGTGCCCAAGAACGGTTTTCCGAGTCGGTTGAAGCCTTTATCAATACGCGCTTTCGCCGGTTGGTTGCGCAAGCCGTCTCCGCAAGATACACAACCCTCGCTTTGGCCTTCGTGTTTTTCTTGTCTGGCTTGGGCGTCATTGGTAGTGGGCGATTGCCTTTCTCGTTTTTTCCGCCGCTGGCGTCTGATCAAGCGATCGCGCAGTTGACGATGCCTTTGGGGACTTCGGCCGCCGTAACGGCGGATGCGGTGCTCTACCTTGAGCAGTCTGCTGAGGCGCTTGCCGAGACGCTCGCGGCACAGTTCCCGGATGCGCCGCCCGTGACGCACATTTTATCGGCAGTGGGTAATCAGCCATCCAGTCGTGGTGGGGGTGGCCCGGGTGGCTCGGGTGGGGGCAGCTCCGGAGGCGGCCATTTAGGTGAGGTGACCTTGCAGCTCACACCGAGTCAGGCGCGTACGCTGGATACCAGAACGATTGCCAATCTTTGGCGTGAGCAGGCCGGCTCAATTCCTGGGGCGGTTGAGTTGAAGTTCAATAGCTCGTTGTTCACGGTAGGCAATGCAATTGATATTCAGTTGTCGGGCGAGAACGTCGGTGAGCTTCGGGAAATCGCCGCGGCGTTGCGGCTGAAACTCTCGAGCTATCCGGGCGTCATCGATATTACCGATTCGTTTCGTTCGGGCAAGCAAGAACTCAAGTTATCGATGAAACCCGAGGGCGATGCAGCGGGTTTATCACTCGCACAATTGGCCAGCCAGGTTCGACAGGCCTTTTATGGTGAGGAGGCGCAGCGCATTCAAAGAGGCCGAGACGATGTACGGGTGATGGTGCGTTATACCGACTCTGAACGACGCAGTGTTGGCGCACTTGACCGGATGCGGGTCCGAACGCCGGCCGGTTCAGAGATTCCCTTTACCACGGTTGCAGAGGCGGATCTTGGACGCGGATATGCGAGTATTAACCGCACGGATGCCCGTCGGGTTGTGAGCGTCACAGCGGATGTCGATCGGAGTGTCATTACAGCCGAGGAGGTGCTGAGTGATCTGAGCCGCGGTTATCTCAATGACCTGTTAAAAGATCATCCAAGGGTCGCGCTCAGTCTTGAGGGCGAGCAACGCCAGAGCGGTGAATATTTAGTGAGTTTGGTGTTTCCATTTTTAATCGCCTTGTTTGTGATCTATGCGCTGCTGGCCATTCCACTGCATTCCTATACTCAGCCGCTCATGATCATGAGCGTCATCCCCTTTGCCTATGTTGGGGCGATTTGGGGGCACCAAATTATGAAGCAGTTTGACCTCGTTGCGGGTATCGCCATGATGTCGATTCTAGGAATGATTGCGGCCGCGGGGGTTGTGGTGAATAGCAGCTTGATTTTAACCTACACGGTAAACAGGTTGGTGTCGGAAGGCGAAGCTTTAGATGATGCGGTGGTCAATGCGGCCGTGACCCGCTGCCGGCCGATTATTCTCACCTCACTCACCACGTTTGTTGGCCTGATGCCGCTGATGTTCAACACGAGCGTGCAGGCGCAGTTCCTCGTGCCAATGGCTGTGTCCCTTGCATTCGGCGTCACGTTTGCAACGGTGATCACCTTGTTGGTGGTTCCGGCGATTTATCGCGTTTTTGAGGACATTGGCGGTCTGATTACGGGATTGCGGTCTCCTGCTGTCGCGACGGAATCCACCGTTTGACACCGGTGCCACGATGAGGAGTTTCGATGCCAGTACATGCCTTTAGCCAGCCAAAAGGCCGCCTTGAGTTTTTTCAAACCGACGCCCACGCTTTACTCGACAATCTGTTGGGAGACCCGACCGCTCGGACCGTTGGGGTCTATGTTCCGCAAGCCTGCCGCGAGGGTGAGCGCTACCCGCTGCTTATTGATTTGGCGGGTTTCACAGGGAGTGGCCTATCTCATCTTGCTTGGAAGGGGTTTGGCGAAACGGTGCCCCAGCGGGTCGATCGGTTAATGATGCAAGGGCATCTTGCGCCCGCAGTCTATGTGTTCCCAGATTGTTTTACGTCCCTGGGGGGCAACCAATATGTTGACTCAATTGCGATGGGGCATTGGGCGCGTTGGTTGCATGAGGTCTTAGTGCCTGGGGTTGAAGCCCGGTATCCGGTCATCACAGAACCTGGGGGCAGAGGGCTTTTTGGTAAGTCCAGCGGCGGCTACGGCGCGCTGCATCAGGCGCTTCATCACGGGGAACATTGGGGCGCTGTGGTGTGTCATTCCGGTGATATGGATTTTGAGTTGTGTTACGGGCGGGAATTTCCTGAGGTGCTCTTGGCTTTGACCCAGAGCGGGTTGAGTATTTCAGGTTATATAGAACGTCTCCATCGCCGCCGGCGCATAGGCGGCGGCGAGATGCACGTGCTGATGACGTTTGCGATGGCGGCGTCCTATGATCCTGATCCGGATGCGCCCTTTGGCGTTCGGTTGCCGGTGGATCTGCAAACCTGCGAAAGGGATGATGACAGATGGGCAGCCTGGCAGTCCTTCGACCCGATTGTAGGGCTCGAGCGGATAGCAGCTCAGGAAAATTTGCGTGGCCTGAAAGGGTTGTTTCTGGATTGCGGTTTAAGAGATCAATACCATTTGCTCTATGGTGCACGAAAGTTTAGTGCGCGCTGCGAGGCACTGAACATAGAGCATGAATTCGAAACCTTCGATGATACCCATTCGGGCATCGACTATCGGATGGATCGCTCACTGCCCTGGCTGGTTGATAAGCTCACCTAATCCACCGGTCTAAATCAGCCACCTAGGCCATTTATCCGCCGGCGCCTGTTGCGCCGGGCAAGGGTCTCGGCTTTAAACCGCATCCAACATTTCTATCTTTGGGCGTCCTGCCATGTGAGGCCCCATCGCTGCGCCGAGTCGCTTGAAGTACTCGGTTTGGTTGTGCGCTTGCAGCGCCGCGTCATCCACATATTGTTCAAGGACCACGTAAGTGGTGTCGGACGCTCGACTCTTGTGGAGTGCGTAAAAGTGGTTGCCCGGTTCATTGGCCCGCACGAGGGCGCTCAATTCTAAAAAGATGGCTTCGAAGGCGGCTTGTTCGCCTGCTTTGATTTCGAGGGTTGCGATGATACCAATTGCCATAAGGACTGCTCTGAAAAAAGTTGGTGTGATTGTCCTAGCTGGGGGTGCTGGCGTCAAATTACAGCGATTCGTCATTGGCCGAGGTGCATCCTTGATTGCGTAAAGCTTAAAGGGAAAAAGCGGTTGGGCGAATTCAAATTTGAGCAGGCCTGCAGGGGCTTCACTTTAAAACGCCGCGGCAGGTGATTCGGGGAAAATAAAACGGGGGGTCTAGGCCGGGGCAAGGTCTTGAATGGGGTTATTTCCCAGCGAGTTAAACCCGCGCCACACGAACGCCGCGCTGGCCGGGCTTGGATGCGTCTTCCACATTTGGGTTACGACGGGGCCTCGCGCCGCGAAGGTCTTTCCAGCGGCTGGGTTAGATGTTCAAGGCCATCGATTTTAAGCGTCAAGGCAAGGCTCATGAGCGTGCCAAGTTGGCCCGTTGGGAAGCCTCTCTCGGAAAACCAGATTAAATACGCCTCTGGTAGTCGATGAATCCGAGTGCCTTTAAACTTTCCAAACGGCATGGTGACGTTGGCAACGGCTTCTAAGTCATTGGGTTGAAAGTGCATGCCGTTTATAATCATGGATTGATAAGGAGAGCCTGATGCCAAAAGCGAGCGAAATCAAGCGGGGTGATGTGGTTGACATTGAGGGCGTCCCCCACGTACTCAAACACCTCGAAACCAAAAGCCCATCCTCAAGAGGCGCGGTGACCCTTTACAAATTGCGGTTTAAGAATTTGCTGACTGGGTTAAAAAAAGAGGTTAGCAGTAAGGGCGAAGAGCAATTTGGAACGATTGATTGCCAAAGGGTCTCGGTGCAATTTTCTTACATAGATGGCGATGAATACCACTTTATGGCGCTCACGGATTACACCCAATACAGTCTGAATCGCGCTGATTTAGAGGATCAGTTGGGTTATTTAAAAGAAGGTCTGCAGGACATTACGGCGCTGGTTATTGACGGCCAAATAGCCGCCATCGAGGTGCCCCAAGCCGTCACGCTGTTGATTTCGGATACAGCGCCAGGCATAAAAGGCGCGAGCGCGAGCTCCAGAACCAAGCCCGCAACCCTCGAGACAGGTTTGGTGGTGCAGGTTCCTGAGTATATCAGCGCGGGTGAACACATTAAGGTTAACACCACGAACGCAAAATTTATGTCCCGTGCTTAACGCCGGGGTTTAGGGCCTCTAAGGACTCAGCGGGTTTCAATTGCGCCTCTGCAAAGGCTCGGATACTTGCGTAATCGGCCTTGCCGTTGGGTGCTCGATTAAGGCTTTCCTTCTGGAAAATATGCTTCGGCAATTTGTAGGCAGCGAGTTGCTGCCGCGCCCAGGTCTTCAGTTCATCGGGGTCGAGGGCTTGGTTGTGTCGGGTCTGGATGACCGCGGTAATGGCTTGACCCCATTTGGGGTCGCTGAGCCCGACCACCAAAGCATCATCGATGCCATCGTGCAGTTTGAGCGCTTCTTCGACTTCTTCTGGGAAAACCTTTTCACCGGCTGTGTTAATGCAGTTGCTACCGCGGCCCAGGAGCGTGAGGGTGCCGTCTGCTTCGACTTGAACCCAGTCGCCTGGTATCGAGTAGCGCTCTCCCTGGATTATTTTAAATGTTTTGTCGGTTTTTTCTGCGTCTTTATAGTAACCGAGAGGCAGATTGCCTCTAACCGCCACCATGCCGGTTTCGTTATCGCCGGGATGAACCTCTCGATGATCTTCCGTAAAGACTCGGCAGTTTGGACCGATGGTAAATTTGGCGACGGCGATGTCTTCGGCTTTGGTCATGACAGAACTGCCTAAGCCAATGGCTTCCGAGGACGAAAAGCCATCGACCAAGAGGAGGTTTTCATTGTGCTCTAATAAACCTGCTTTGATTTCCCGCGTCCACATGACCCCAGATGAGGTGATGACGTTGACCGAGCTGATGTCATAGGCTTGCGGCGCCGCATCGAGGGCTTCGAGCATGGGCCGAGCAAAGGCATCGCCGACAATGGTGACGGTTGTGACGCGGTTGGCTGCGATTGCTCTGAGTGCCTGGCTCGGATCAAAATTGGTATTGGGCAGGGTCACGCAGGTGCCCCCCATGGCCATTGCGCCGATCGCAGAAAGTAGGCCCGTTCCGTGCATCATGGGCGGCAGTGGCAGGTTGACAGGGCCCGGTTGGGATTGGATTCGGCTGAGCAGTTCGTCCAAACTCGCGCTGGGGGGGATTGATAGGCGGGGATTGCCGCCGGCACCCATGACTTTAAACAAATCATCATGCTGCCACATCACGCCTTTGGGCATGCCGGTTGTGCCACCGGTATACAAAAACAATAGATCCTCTGGAGAATGCTCGACCTCGACGGCGCTGCCGTCGCCAGAGCGTGCTCGACGCTCATAGTCGGTATCCAAAACCTCGGTATGAACGGTGCTGTCTTGTGCTTCAATCCATTGGGTTACGAGCGGGAGTTGTGCCTTAATGCGCTCGACCGATTCAGCGAATTCTTGTTGGTAGATCACGATCTTCGCGTCGGCATTATCCAGGAGATACACCAGTTCGTGATCGATATACCGATAATTTACGTTCACATGGGTGAGCGAGGCTTTAAAGGCGGCGGCAATGCCCTCGGAGTACTCTGGGCAATTGCGCATGTAAAAAGCGATTTTATCTCCGGGTTCTGCGCCGCCTGCAAGCAGCGATCGCGCCAAGTTGTTGGTCCGAACATTGAAATCGCCGTGGGTGATCAGGCGTTCGCCATGGATTAGGGCGGGCTTATTGGGGTCAGTGATCTGAGCCACCGTGGTTAAAATGTCACCAAAACTCCATTGCATGCTGTTAGCCCCTTTTTAATCATTACTTGCGGTAGAGGGTTTGATCATACCTAAAATTTTGGCGGACTGAAGCGGTTATCGGATGTTCCCCTGGAGCATGGGTGGCGCCAAAACAGACAATTGTTTTACAGCCGATAGAGGCGTCTGCGTGGTGCGCCGAGCCAAGGGTTATGCGGTTATGCAGCGTTTGGCGATCCCGCGCCAAACTGGGCGCCAAAGTGCGGGTTAGCGCCGACGTCAGCAAGACGCTTAGGTGGGTTGCGCCTGGTCGTTAGGAGGCTTCGGGCGATCCTCGCTGGCGGATAATTGGCAGCCCTTTGATTGAATCCAGAAAGATTTTTCTGGGTGGGGACGATCTTAATCGCGCTGTAAACACTTAACCAATGCCTGATGCGGGTGCTCAAAAGCCGCGCGCCAGGGATTTGCTCGTCGGGTCGATTGGGGCGCAAGGGCTGCGCCATACTCAAGCGCTATTTTAAGGCGCTGAAGCGCCTGGGGACGGGTCGGGTCCTTAGCTGCCGGTAAACTGTCCGGGTCGCCGCTCTGACACGGCCTTGATCCCTTCTTTATGATCGGTTGTTTGTTGCAAGAAGAACTGTGCCCGGCCTTCAATATCGGTCGTTGCTTTAACCGCGTCGGCGAGTTGCCCTCGAACCTGCTCACGAACCGATACCACTGCTAGCGGCGCATTCTCTGCAATCTCTGCTGCCAATTGAATCGCTTCTGAGCGGATATCCTCTGAGCTGCTCAGAATGTCTGCCAAACCCCAATCAAAAGCAGTCTGGCCAGTAATTCTGCGACCGGTGAAGAACAACAGGTTCGCTTTCTGATGGCCAATAATTCGAGCGAGGGTATGGGTCAAACCAAATCCAGGGGTAAATCCCAATTTGACGAAGTTTGCAGTCAGCCGTGTTTCTGGAGAAACCACCCGAAAGTCGGCCATAACGGCAAGACCAAAGCCGCCGCCGACAGCGGCGCCCTGAACGGCGGCAATCACAGGCGTTTTCGCGCGGAACAGTCGAACCGCCTCAGTGTAGAGCGGGTTGGCGTCAGAGGCGTCGCTGGGTTGCCTTCGCTCTGAGCTGCCAAAGTTTGCGCCAGCACAAAAGTGTTTGCCTTGAGAGCAGAGTACGATCGCGCGGGTTGCTGGGTTTTGATCAATGGCCTCGAAGGCATCGGCAAGATCGGCAATGAGCGCTTGATCGAAAAAGTTGTTGGGTGCTCGATTGATTTCGCAGACCGCCACAAAGTTATCGAGCACCGTGACCGTCACATCGCCATAGTTGGGTTTCATACCGTTCTCCAAAGTTAGAAAAGGGTGGCGGGGCCACCCTTTTTTCGTGGTCAGGCCGAGGCCAATGCGATTACGATGACCTGGTTATTCCCACGGCCTGCGTGTGGGTTGAATGCCCTTGGGCCAGTGGTTGAAATTTTCTCGGACGGCGTCGCCGATTTCTGAAACGGCCCAAGGTCCTTCGGTGTTGTCTTTTTGGCAAACCGTTTGCGATTGCCAAGACAGTAGTTGAACTGTGTTACCGGTTGCCAGGAAAGTTCTGCCGGTGACTTCTTTGGCATCATCAGAGCCGAGCCAAACAACCAGCGGCGACACTTTGTCCGGTGACAATAAGGCTTCCATGTTTTGACCTTGGGGAAAGATATCTTCGGTGAGTCGAGACCAAGCAGCCGGGGCCAGAATATTGACGCGAATGCCATACTTCATCCCTTCCTGGAATAAGCACCGTGCGAATCCCGCAATGCCTGCTTTAGCAGCGCCGTAATTGGACTGACCGAAGTTGCCAAGCAGTCCCGAGGTCGACGACGTCACAACGATGCTCCCGCCATGGCCTTGTTCGATCATTTGATGGTAGGCGGCATTCACGGTGAGGTAGGTGCCCCGAAGATGAACGTCAATGACAATATCCCACATGTCGTTGGTCATGTTCTTAAAGGATTTATCTCGGAGAATACCGGCATTGGCAATCAGAAAATCGATCCGTCCGAAGGTGTCAACCGCCTTTTGGATCATTGCTTTGGCGTCTGCTTCGTTTGCAACGTTGCCGTAATCCGCAACCGCTTGGCCGCCCATTGCCTTTATTTTGTCAACAACAGTATCTGCCATGCCGCGACCACCGCCTGCACCGTCACGACTGCCCCCTAAGTCATTCACCACGACCAAAGCGCCTTCTTGCGCAAGTAGCAATGCATGTGTTTCACCCAACCCGCCACCAGCGCCGGTAACGAGAGCGACCTTTCCATCTAATAAACCCATGTTTGTGTTCCTTTTACTGTCTTTTAAAACGCCCTATTTATTCGTCAATAACGCCTCGTCAGTAAATCATACTGCAAGGATCAAGGCTAGGCGCCGAAGATGCCTTGACGCGCATGGCAAGGTGAAACCCGGCAAAACTTAAGGGCTTGGATCGAAGCGATAACGATGGCCCTGTTTCGCCCAAGAGTGGAATCCGGCCTTACGGGCGAAACCCTTAAACGTCTGCCATTGGTCGCCGTAGTGCACCAAAATAAGTTTTTCTTTTAGGGTGGTTGGTAAGGTTGCGAGTTCTTCGATCCCGGTATGGACACCGCCGGTGAACAGCTGGCAGTCGTGGAAGATGATTTCGGGGTTATATTTGCCGTCGAATTCGGCCAGTAAGGCCGGGTCGAAACGCGTATCACTGGTAAAGAGAATCCGCTCATCAATTAAAACGCCGCAACTCCAAGCCGAGGTGCGCCAGGAAGCGGCTGAGTCAGGGAAGTGCTTTGTCCGAAATAACTTAAGGTTGATCCCCCCAAAATCCGTTTCAAAGGTATCTCGGCGAAATGTTTTGAGTTTTCGCGGCCGAACAATGTTCCATAAATCATTAAATTTGAGCGGAATTGCCTCCGAAGCTTCCGCGCCACCGCGCAGGGATTGCTCCCATAAAATCTTCTCGTAGGCCTGGGTAATAATCATCGTGGGCTTACGCTTTTTGACATATCGGCCGGCAAGTTGTGCTTCTTCCAGCCCGCCAACATGGTCGGCATGACTGTGGGTAATCAGGAAGTTATCAATATCAGTAAGCTGGGTATCATAGTTGTGAAACAAGCTGTGCGGACAATGATTACCGCAATCGATCAAGAGATGCGTTTGGTCTTTCACAATAAAAAGATTCGTTTGGTTCAGGGTTTTTGAAAACGCCGAGCCAACCCCGAGAAAAACCAAGTCCAAAGCCCCTTGATTGGTTAAGGCGAGTTTCGTAATCGGGCGTCTGGATATTTGCATAATTTCGCGATTTCATTAATGGTTCTTTTGGTTGGCCAAAGTGCCAAGCACAGTCTTTTATTGCGCAAAATGGCCAAGCTTCCGACTCGGCCGCAGGCCACGTGATAATCAACGCATTGCGGTTTCATCGTGATCTCATCGGCCGATATTGTGAATACCTCAGTCGCTCTAGCGTCTCCTCCAAGGAGGCTTCGTGGATTGACGGTTAATGCCGATGAGAGGAACACCGATTACGTATCAGATCTTACATTAAGGGAGCGCTCCTCAGATTGCCAGCGGCCAGTCAGTGTTTTGATGCGGGTGAGGGAAGGGCTCAACGCAGCCCTGAATTGAGTCTAAACCCCGAGGATTGGTGTTGGTACATTGCCATACGACGACAATTTTTCTGACCGGGGTGTGGTTAGGACATTTTTTGAAGATAGGCTAACATCTTGGTCCCAAATTTAAGGTAGTGGGATTTGGCAGCAACGCTTTGGTGGGCCGTAAGACAAGGTCGCTTCAAGGAGACGGGGTGGGATTTGATTCGGGGATTGTGACCATCGCTCTGGATTGAACCGTGCAGCCGCTCAGGTGTTGCAGGTAAAGGGTTGGGAGCATCGGTTAAGGGACGCCCAAATAAGACGGTCTGTTTTAAGCTGTTGGCCGAAAAATGTAAATTGTTCGCGATATCGCGGAAAAAGGGTTTCACATGACGCAAGGTAATGGTGCTGCATTTGCAAGTTCGCGAGATGAGATGCTCGTGCAAAGACTGTTGTTGGACGCGATCAACTGCACGCAGTCGGACAACTTTTTTAGTTATTTCGAATTGTTCACACCGGACGCCGTCTGGATGATGCCATCGAACCGGCAGGATGTATCGCTCTCGGAAGCCAAGCGGTTTTATCGCTTCACTGACAAGTTTCGGTTCGAGCAACAGGTCACGATTGACGAGGTTCAAATTTTTGGTCAAAGAGGGTTCGCCCGAATCTCGTTTGATGGCTATTTGATCGCAAAACGTGATTTAACGGCCCCGCCAATGCGGTCAATCAGTCGGCATCTGTGGTTATTTGCGCAAGATCTCAGCGGTGAATGGCGCTTAACGCGAGACATCTGGAATAACCCGAGGGAGCAAGAATAAGCGCGGGGTCTGGGCGCCGTGAATTTTTGCTTCAGAGTATCAGTGGTGAGAGGCCTCCAGGCGCGCAACAGCGAAGCGATAGGAAAGCGAATCGATAGGAAAGCCAATCTGTGGCAAAGCCAATCTGTGGAAAAGCCAAACCATAGGAAATCCAATCGATAGGAAAGCCAATCGACACCCTAGAACGCTCCCATGGCGAGGGTTACCTGACTCGCCGCTGGCTCAGGCATCTCAAGGCAAGCTTTGAATCCAAACCGGCATTGCGCGCCGTGTTTGTAAGCCGCAACGGTCGAGGCGTGCTACTAAGGAGGCGTGGTGATGATGATCTATGACTTTGCGGTGGGTCAAACAAATCCAGAGACCTTTCCAGCAGAAGCCTTAAAACGCTCGGCACGCCGCGCGATTGATGTTGAAAGCGCGGAGATGAACCGTTATCCCGGAGCTAAGGGCCATCTGGGGCTGCGCGAATTGATGGCGCCGCGTGAGTCTGAACGTGAAGGGGTTTCGGTCAATCCCAAGGATATGGCGCGCATGAATGGCTCGATGCAGGCGGTTACCTCGGCAGGGCAGGCGCTGATGTCTGCCCCGGGTGATCTGGTCATTACTGAAAGCGATACCTATTCCGGCACAATTGCCGCGTATAAAGGCATTGGTCTTGGGCGGGTGGGTGTTCCTGTGGATGCCGACGGGATGCATATGGATCTGCTCGAGGCGACATGATGCCGGTAGCAACTATTTCGCAGCAGCCGTGTTAGCGCAGTTTCACCCAGAAGATTTATGGGGGCACTGCAAACGTGCGAATATGGTACTGCGTCGCAAGCGGGATCTGTTATTGACCGCTTTGGAGGGCGCGCTAAAAGAAACGTGTATCTGGTCTCGGCCAAGGGGTGGGTTGTTTCTTTGGTTGCGGTTGCCTGAGGACGTCGATTGGGTTGCTATAAAAGCGCTCACTGCGGCGCGTGGTTTTTATTATGCAGAAGGCGAGGACTATCGTGTCGAAGGCAAAGCAGTTCATTTTATTCGATTGGCGTTTGGTCATGTGCCCGATGCTGCGATTACCCAAGGCATCCCCGTGCTGGCCGGATGTATTGCTCGGTGCCGGAAGCGTAATGCGAGCGGTCAGTTTGCGAGTTTGTTTGATGATTAACGGTGTTGCACTGCAAAGGCTTGAGCCGTTTTGATGTCGGGCCCCAGTCTGGTAGAAATGGTTTGAACACGCTGGCCGATCAACGAGCGCCCTTGTCGCAAGCGAAATTGTTCTGGCTGTTGCAGATGGCGGGCTGGATTGGGTGGATGGTCGTGTTCGGTCTGCGCGATGCGGTTTGGGGGCAACCGGTCGTTTTTTATCTGACCCTGTGTTTGGAGGCAGGCGCTGGTTTTCTGCTGACCTGCTGCTTGCGATTGGTCTATCGGAAAGTTGGGCGGGTGACAGGCGCATGGGGTGCTCGTGCAACGGCGGTGCTTGTTGCCTCTGCCATTGCAGCCTTGATCTGGCAGCCCATAAAGAATTACTCCCAGATTGAGCAGCTTTCGGAATTCGAGGAACTCTACCATTTTGGCGCTTCAGCTTATTTTGTGGGTGTGCTCAGTTACTCCTACGCGGTGTTCCTCGGCTGGAGCGGGTTGTACTTTGGTTTGAAGCTGTATTTAAGACTGGGTGAAGAACGTCGCTCGCGGATGTTGGCGGAAGCCCTAGCGGTGGACGCGCAGTTGAAAATGCTGCGGTATCAAATTAACCCTCATTTTTTGTTCAATACCCTGAATGCGATTAACAGCTTGCTGCTGGTTGATGAGGCTGCCCGGGCGCGGCTCATGATCCAACGTCTGAGTGAGTTCTTACGTTACAGTTTGGAAGGGGAGGCCGCGGCGAAGGTGACGCTAGAAGAAGAGCTGACATCGGTTCGGGCGTACCTTGAGATCGAATCCGTGCGGTTTGAAGATCGATTAACGATTGAGCTGAGCATTGCGCCTGGGTTGGCGTCCTGTCTGGTGCCCAGTCTGATTTTGCAACCGTTGGTTGAGAACGCGGTCAAGCACGGCATCACACCATCTGAACATCCGGGTACGGTCTTGGTGTCTGCCAGTCGGGCTGAGAACGATTTAATATTAATTGTGTCGGATACAGGACCTGGCTTTGCCGTCGAGGAGCACGAGGCATCGGAATCTGGCTTGGGCTGGAAAAATACAGAACAACGTTTAGCCTTGCATTACGGGGATCAATTTATACTGGCGCGGCGCGCGCGTCAGGGTGGGGGGGCAGAGGTCATGATTAAAATCCCAATTTCGGTTGAAGGCGCTTCAACGTGAGTCCAATGACGGCCGTTGTGGTCGATGACGAACCCTTGGCAAGGCGAGGATTGATCCACTTGTTGGGTAAGGAGTCGGGTATCAATGTGGTCGCTGACTTTGGTCAACCTGCGCGCGCGCTGGAATATATTACGGCCCACCACCCGGATGTGGTGTTTTTGGATATCATGATGCCGGGTATGTCGGGCCTTGAGTTGGCCCAACAGTTAACGGCGCCACAGCCCAGTTTGGTTTTTGTGACGGCTTTCGATGATTATGCCGTTCGCGCCTTTGAGCATCACGCGGTTGATTATTTGCTAAAACCCATCGACCCGGAACGGTTAACGGCGGCGGTCGCAGCCCTTAGCGTTCGACACCAGGGTTTGCAAGTGCAAGTCGAAAATGAGCGTTTAAAGGCTGCAATTGCGGAGCTCCAGCAAAGCATTACCGCGCGGACTGCGCAGCCGAGTTTTAATGAGATGTTGGTCATTAAAGAGGTTGGTAGAACCACCAGGCTCGCGGTATCGACGATCGACTGGGTGGATGCGGCTGGTGACTACATGTGTGTACATGCCCAAGGCGAAACCCACATCCTGAGATCGACCATGGCGAAACTTCAACAGCAACTCGATCCCAGCGTGTTCTTGAGAGTGCATCGCAGCGCGCTCGTGAATGTGAACCGGATTCGGGAGATTGTGGTCCATGCCAATGGTGAGTATCGATTAACCTTGGTCTCAGGGGACCTGCTCAAATCGAGTCGGCGTTACAAAAAGGAAATCCGAGCGCTGATGGCCGCCCAGTAGCCCTGATCGGACATAAAGGCGCGCCCAATAAGGATTTTGGATGCCTGTTCTTGGCAGAATTTGAGGCGAGTTCACATTGTATGCCGCATTGAGGTTGTCAATGAGGGTTCTGACAGGGTCTCTGCCATCCCACTGCTTGGGTTTGTTGCCCGCAAGCACGCGCAATCAAAACGCGTTTGGGTGTTATGCTTAAGACCCGCGATCAGCTCATAAAACGGCCCCAAATCACTTAATTTTTTTTATGGAGTCGCCTCCGGCGCGCTTTCGCAACAACCCAGGTTGTTAAGGAAACCTGGGGCTTAGACGCTGGTCGTAAAACGCCCCGGTATGGGGCCGGTCGCCAGCAAGCACCTTGTGCGCAATCTGGTTGCAGGTTGCAAGCTTGATTCGCAATGTCGTTTCCGGGCGCTTGCGGGCGTAAATCAGAGTTCTGTACCGCGTTGAAAAGAAGATTGATCGATAATGCGGTTGCGCGGGTGATCAGGCCTCGTCCCGGTTTGACCAGGATGGCCAAAAAGGCCATTTTATAAAGGTCTGTGCGCCCAATTTCGGCCGGGATAATTTAGTTTGTTTTTAGGGCGCATGGGGAGTTAAATAACGGTCGAGGGTCCAGTTATTCAGGGAAAATCTGCGCGTTGATTTTGCGCGGGTTGTCGCAGCGTTTGGTTGTCGCGATGCGTAACGTCGTGATGTCGATTAAGCGCAAGGATCAAAAAAAAGACCCTTTAGCACCTTGGACTGAGGTGCTTAACCGAATGTCAAGAAGGCGATAAACGTTTTTAATTGAGGCCAGCTGTGTTAACGAAAGAGTCGACATTAAGCCCTGCAAAAACGTCTGAAGTAGACGTTGACGTATCGCAATCCGGCGCCCTCGAGCATCTTTTACCGGATGCCTCGTTTTTGTTATACGGCGTCTTTTCGCAGTCTGGTTTCGATCTTGAAATCACCAATCCAGATGGCATTAATCATGTTGTGCCGGATTATTTCAGTTTTCCAACGCCGCCCAATTTAATGATCGAAAGTGGTGCTGGGCTGTCGCCTGCCATGGTCAAAAGTTTGTTTCCGCGCGCATTTGGTCAAGACGTGCTCTTTGCAGGCCCTGCGCCCTCGGGCGCGGCGTTGGTTGAAATCGGCTCGGTCAAGCTGGTGGTGGGCACGGTTACGGTGCGGCATGCCGATGGTAGCCAAGAAGCGGTTAAAAAAGGCGCCGTTCTGTATCAAGGCGATGTGCTTGTGACGGGCCCTGGCAGTTTTGTTAAGGCCGAAATGCGCGACGGCACCAAATTTCAGCTGGGCCAAAATGGTGAAGCGGCGTTAGATCAATACGAGTTTGATGAAGCAGCCGATGTCGGACGATTTGAGGCCACCGTTCGGGTTGGCGGGTTTTACTACAAGAGCGGCAAAATTGGTGAGCTGCCCAGCGCCTCCGCCCAAGCCCATACCCAGCTCAACACGCCCACATCGATTATCGGGGTGCGCGGCAGTGAACTTGAAGGCGCGGTAGACCAAAGTGGCGAAACGGTCGTCGTACACCGCTCGGGTGTGCTCGAGATTACCGATATTAACGGCGACAATGCCGTGACCTTGGATACACCAGGTAATACGGCTGTAGTGGTGCTCAATGGTCAGCCCGCATTCACGGCCGAGCCCTCCCAGCAGGCGCAACAGGCGCTTCAGCAATCTTTACCACCGCCGGATGGCAGTGTCGCTGAAGATGAGGCGGTAGAAGCTGATGCTGAAGAGGTTGCAGAGGAGGTTGTAGAAGAAGCGGTAGCCGAGGCTGAGGAGGCCGTGGAAGAAAGCGCAGAAGAAGAAGCGGTAGAGGAGGTTGTTGAAGAGGTCGCTGAAGAGGTTGAGGAAGCCGAGTTAGACGAAGCGGCCGATGCTGAAGAAGAGGCCGAAGAGACCAGCGATGAGGAAGATCTAGACAGTCTAGGGGTTGATGAATCAAGCGTTGAGAGCCAGAGCGATGCCGAGAACGCGGAGGATGTAGCCAGTAATGAAGGGGAGGGTGAGGCTGTTGAGTCGAGCGATGATGAGGCTTTATCCACCTTCACAAATCCTGACACGAGTGTGGAATCGGCGACCGAGGACGTGGATACCACCCTTGAAACGCTACAGAGCCAAGACAGCAATGTTGAAGGTCAAGATTCGGGGGAACTCCAAACCCTAGGCGCCGCCTCAACCAACATAGAAGAGTCCGTCGCTGAGGTGGAAGACGTCGTGGCAGAGGAGCCTCAAGAAGTGATTGCGCCAGATAATCCGCCTGAGGCCTTGGCGGATGAGATAACGGTGCTCGCGGGCGGTGCAATAGATGTGACGGACCAATTGCTCGGCAACGATTCAGACCCTGATGCTGGGCAAGTGCTGGCCATTATTTCAGTCGACAGCGCGAGGCCAGATGCTGTGACCTTGGTTGACGGTCGGGTTCAGTTTCAGCCCGATGAAAGCCTATTGCAAAGTCTTAGTGCTGGCGAAACGACAACGGAAACCTTGTCTTACACAGTGGAATCTGGGACCTCAAAGGCCGACGCGGACGTCGTGATTGTCTATCAAGGCAGCAATGATGCGCCCGTTGCCAATAATGATGTTGCGGAAACCAATGAAGATGTCCCGCTCGTGTTAGCAGTCATTTCAAACGACAGCGATCCGGACCTGGCGGATACACTGGTGATTACGTCGGTTGACGGTAGCACGGCGCTGGGCGTGATTACGATCACTGACGATGGGCAATCACTATTGTATGAGCCGTCTCAATCCTTGAGTGAAGGCTCGGTTGATGACGTTTTTAGTTACACGATAAGTGATGGCAACACCACCGCCACGGCAACGGTGACCGTGACGGTTGCGGGAGCTAATGATCCGCCGGTGCTTGTTTCAGACCCGACGGGATTTACATTGGAGCTGGTGCCGGAGGCGGGTGAAATTTCGATACCGCTCGATGCGATTTTTGCTGATTCTGATCTTGGCAGTACGTTAACGGTACTGGCTTTAGACACTGAGCTCACGCGAGGCGCAGTGCGCATTGGGTCGGTTTTATATGATCCAGGCGATGCCTTTGATTATTTGAAAGAGGGCGAGATCGGCATTGAGCAGTTTGGCATTACGGTGCAAGACGAGTTTGGTCAAACCGGGCAAGGCGTCTTCTCGTTTCAAATTGAGGGTATCAATGATGCGCCGATCGCGGTGGCGAATACGAACGAGGTGCTTGAGAACGGGGC
>ERZ891134.785-NODE-785-length-24411-cov-9.919281_pt1 | contig 24411 bp, 8 predicted proteins | sample MGYA00520888_ERZ891134 | MGnify/ENA primary metagenome ERZ891134 (study PRJEB32303, sample SAMEA104408692) | aquatic metagenome | biome: Brackish water; feature: Coastal; material: water | place: Baltic Sea | collected 2014-10-23 | depth 10 m ... | reverse complement strand
GACTTCGTAAATCGTTTGCGGGGTATTGTTGAGGTTGTTGAGGTTGTTGAGGTTGCTGTTGTTGAATACCTTGCGCCATATCATGCATTCCCCAAGCGTTGTTATCTCGCAGGTTTTGATTGATTTGCGCACCATCCATCTCTTTAACATCATAAACCGCATCTTTTACATTCTCATCCATCCATTCGGAGAGGTTCTTAATTCTTGAATGACCGTATCTTGCACCTTGAGTGTGGTCGTATTCAAACGCATGGTCTGCAACTTGTGGTTTAATCATCCATCCACTGTTCGGTGTTTCTGTAAATCTATCACCCGTCCTACCACTATGAAACTCCGTAGGTTTGGGGTGAGTAGTCACTCCATGAAAGAACTTCCACGAACCCGGCTCTCCGCTGTTTACGCCGGATGAACGATAGAAGGGCATAGAGCGTATTTCGCCTGTCACCGAAGAAGGGTAATGAAGCAATCCTACATCTCTCCCATTGTATCTGCCTATGTGTTCAAAGCGTTGTTCATTTTTGAGCAACCTCCAAGCACTTTCCATCGGTGTCATTACAATCTCCTCGTTTTCTTTAGCGTCTTTACTGCTCTCATTTCATGTGCGCGCGGTCGTAGTAGTTTAATCTCACTAATGTTCGCGGGTATAGTCCCGCCATTTGGGGCTACGATAGTCACGCCCGTAAAGGTAGTGGCTGATTTGCCGGTGTATGCAACTGTCGCGACGCTGTAAGTTGCACCGGCAATGTAGGTGAGTGTAAGATGACCCGCGCTTGGGAATGGGTCTGTTTCATTAGCGGCTACTGTAATTGTCGTAGTGCTAAATGTTCCGCTTGTTCTCTTTGAGAATCCGCTACCGATTGCGCCACGGCTTGTGCCTGTCATATCGTTATGACGATGACCAATAAGGAATCCCGCATGGGTGTTGGGGGATAGGTTTGCGTGAGTGATTGTTGCGTCTGCTGTAAGTCTCGCGTTTGTAGCAGACACACCTCGCGTTGATATTGCGCCGATTGTTTTGAACTGTGCGCGACCAACACCGGACTTCTCAACGACTTGGATTTGATTTTGTGTGTCGGGCGCATTACTTTCTTTCTCGGAGTCGGCATCATCTGCAAACGCATTGATGACACCCTCAAGACCACTCTCGTATGAGGCAAGTTGAAACGATGACTCCCCTGTTGATTCGTGTTGCAATTCAATAATTGCTTTCTTAGTTTTCAAATCCATAGATGGTGCGTCAAAGTCAACAACTTCACCGGGTTCTAAATCCCATGAGCGCGCATGTTGGTCGGACTTGATTGCACCTTGCGCTTTACGATTAAGGCGCAAATACTGATTTGCACTTCTTCGTGCTTGTGTTATGTTGTTTGCTGTCGCGTCTCTTATTCGCATTTGGCGAATGACACCTTCTTTCTTTTGGCTTTCGGCATCATCAATAATAACTGAAATCTCTTCATTCAAGGCTTGCGACTTGCCTTCTAACATGATTCTGTTTGCGGCTTCTGTAATTGGGTCGCTTGTGATTGCACCTGCTCCTCGCTTTTGCCCTATCTCTCTATCCACAACTTTGAACATTTTAGGAGCATAGATAAAATTACCAAACCTGTCATGAAATATAGAGTAATGGTCATGGCGCGCAACTGAGCGAACTGCCGCAGGTATTGCGGTATCATAGAAGTCTTTAGCGAGGAAAGTTTTACTATGTTTTAATCTGCTGTTGTTGTTAGACGCGTTCATTGGTAAACCAATGCTGACACTGTTCAAACCATGTAGCGCGCCTGTAAATAATCGCTCAATGAGGTCTGTGGTTCTTAACCCAACTGAAATCATATGACCTAAACGAAAGTGTTTCGCGTCGGCCATATTCAAATCTGCAAGGTTTTTACCTCTCATGTTTTTGAGAACCAAGCGAGAGCCATATTCACTATCAACGATACTTTGTGGTGCTAAACGGTTTCCTACATTGTCGGAGTCAATCAACAACGGAGGAAGCGTTGATGTGCTTGTCATTAGCGCACCGTTGTAATACGGTGTTGTGTCCCTACCTATATGTGATAACCTTAGCGATGACTCTTCTTCTGCGTATGAGTATTTTCTTTCATGAGTCATAGCAAAATCATTTGAAGATGGTTTCTTAATCTGCACTCCCCTTTCAACCGTATCACCTATTGAAGCCACTTCGTATCGCGCGTGGTGTATTGCGTTATCAACAAACTTAGGTTCTTCAATTCTGCTTGCTATTTCGTTGCGCACCGCATCGCTTCTGCCTGTGATGCGAGCAACATAAGTGCCATTTACCGGCGCGGGTATTGAATAAGCCATATCACACCAACTCGTTATCTCCCCTGTTGCTTTCGCTTGTGTGGTTTGCTGTGTTCTGCGCATCACCCGGATATAGCGATTGCGTAAATCGTGGTTGAACTGAATAGTTGTAGCGTATGAAAGACTCATCGCTGTTACTAACTGATTGCTTACGGCTCGCGTCGCCTCGGTAATGTTGCAATGTATTTACGCTGATTACCATTCTTGATACTGCTTGTTTTATACTTGATACAAAGGATGTTGATTTACTACCCGGCAGTTTTGGACCAAAACTTACAGGTGTGTCATCCGACCGCGCTCCCGAACCCTCATCAAACAGAAGAACAGGAGGATAAGGCGCATTAGTTGGTGAAGGGTTAGTGGCTCGTAAAAATGTTGAATCTGTTTCGGTGGCTCTCGCGTTTGGTGCATCGTAAGTAAACATACCATAACGACCTGCTGATGTTGCACTCAAGAAGTGAGTTCGGTCTGTTCGGAATAGTTCAATGTGTTTATTGTCTAACACTCTAACAGGGCGCAACAAGAACTTGATTGACTTGTCGTGTATGTTTGTCCTCACACTCAACGGATTGTTGTTGGTGGTTTGATACGGATTGGTGGTTCTATTAGACGAATCATCACCCGCCCGCCCCCATCCTAAATCGCTAATTGGAGAAGTGTAAGATGAAACTTCAAGAATGAATGAGCCACCAATAACAGGAACACCATGCGTCTGCCCAAATCTCATGACTTGTTTGTTTCCATCCGGCCCGTTTCTTAAATCTAAAGCGGTTAAATCATAATCACCAAGAGTTCGGTTGTGAGCATTAACACCGCCCTCTAAGACAAATCGTTGACCTACCGCGCGGTCTGTATGTAGGCTTACCGCTTCTGTTCCAATGATTGCGTATGTCTTATCCACTTGGTCAATCGTTTGAGCGTCAATGCCTATCTTTGGAGATGCGCGCGAGATTGGTTCTTGGATTGATAAGTTGGAGGGTAAGAACCCTGCTTCGGTTGATGCTGTGTTTGAACCAACCATTGCCGCAGGTTGCAGTAATCCATCATCAGCCGCAATTCCTAATCTGCTACTAATACCGCGAGGGACTTCGTAGTTTTGTAAAGTAAGATTTGATGCTCGGATGTAGCCACTTGTAAATGGAGGTTCGGATGTGTGATGCGATAGCACCATACCCGACAACTGATGCTTAGTATCAACCGATTGTAATATGTCTTCATTAAATACTGTCGGCCAACGCACACCGCGTCCATCTCCTCTATCTCCAACTCGCTTTGCTGTCTTAGGGTCATAGAAGTCAACTACTGCTAAAGCCGCACCGATGTTTGAGCGTTGCGCAACCATCGTTTCATCACTTAGAACTGTTCTGTCTGTTTCGTGATACGCGTCTTCGGGGTCCCAAGACGGGCGAATACCAAATCCGCGCACAGGGAATCGTCTTACTTCTTCGCCCGTAGTGTTGCCCCACCAATCAACCATGTAATGTGCTTGAGCGAGCGCGAGGCTTACTCTTTGGTCAACAACATCTGTTCCTTCAAGCCCTGTTGGTGTATCACCGTGGAACAATCTAAAACCTTTCGTTGGATTGATAATGTTGCGAACCGCACATCCAAACGATTTTGTCATACGGCGACCATGACTGTATCGCACTTGCTGTCCTTTTATGTCGCTACCAATCAATGCGCTTGCATTAGTGTGTCGTTCAAGAATACCTGTGTATGATGCGGTATATGAGGCAGGTGGGTTTGCCGACGCGCTATCCGATTCTGTGAATGTTTTGCCTGTTCCTCCTTCTTGAGAAACAAACGGACCGTCAACATTGAAGTGATAAGAAGCGTATGGGTCGCGCAGACTTTGACCACTCTTGATAGCCCAACGCGGACGGTTGTAAGGTTGACGAACCGAAACGCGATAACCTATTCCTATGCGGCGTTTTGTGTCAACAGTATTTATAGTATCTGTTAGTGTTGAAGGGACAGTTGCAGTTATCTGCACACCTTTGTTTGCCTTTGCACCTGCACCATCGTCTATGAGTATCTTACCTTCTCTTGTCCCCCATCCAAGAGCCGCAGTTCCGTATAGAGTCATTGAACTCATCTGTGCGCCAAAGCGATGACCACCCGGCCAAAATGAACCATAATGATATTGACGCGATTTACCGTCAACGCCCGCTTGGTGGGGATAAACAGGCGCGCTTGATGTATCAGTCCAAGTTTCAACTAATGCTTCACCCGGCCCATTCCAACCGCGCATGCGGAACTTGAATGGCCCATCACTCATTGCGTAAACAAACTCATGATAGTGAACTGTTTCAAAGTGTTCCGGCAGGTGATTGTAAGGTGCTTGGTCAACCGCGGCATCAGTTGCGTTTGTTCGGCTGTCGGAAAACCAAGTCATCGGGCGACCGAGGTTGTAGTGCCATAGGCACAAGTATGCATCTGCCGGATTGCCGGAATTAGTGTCGCGCGTTCCGGTTAACAACTGTGGTAAATTGCGCGTAGCAATACTCACTTCGGACTTCTTGTATGTATCACCTTCAAGAATTGTTGCTGATGGTCCGGTCAAGCGAACCGTAGCATCTTCTGCAATTTTACTCCAAGCATACGCGGAGGCTGTCACGCCTTCAAATACAGTAGTGTTGCTACCCGCAGTTGAATTACTCACATATCCGCGATTTGTATATGTCAAGTAGTAAGTTATACCGTCTGTGCCTTCAATGGCTAACTTGTGATTTTTATATCCTATGCCCGCAAGAGGGAACAGCGCATTGTTATCAACAAATATCTTGTATGCTCCCGCACCGCCCGTTGCGTCAAGACGCTTAATTGTGCATGTCGGTGTTAGAGACACAAGGTATTCTGTGTAAACATCAAGGTAATGAGATGGATAGCCCGTCATTGTAAGTTGACAACCTACACCTCCAAGCGTTGAACGACAGAAAAGGTAGTAGTCATCGGGATGGTATTGCTCGGTCTGCATCCAATTGTTAGTTCCGAACACAGTTGCTTGGTCGTAAGCAACAGCCCACCACGGAATTGTAACTGTTCGCGCGGGAGTTGCTCGGCGGAACATGTTAGGGTGGTAAGGTAGTGAGCGACGCGTAAACGCACCGGATGCTGACGCGTTAATACCAAATGGATTTTGTAATCCAAGTAAAGGTATGTTGGTAAATTGCTCACGCGATGATGGGTCAACATCAAGCATAAGTTCGTTGAGGTATATTTCACACCCTCGCACATCAGCCATTGTTGCTTCGGATAGTATGAGGTCGTATCTGTTGGTGTTCCATTGTAGCGCAACAACAGTGGCTACAAATTGGTCGGTGAGTAATGGTTTTGTTGTTTGAGCCGCACCTGCCGCGTTGACAGGCGCACTTGTTGATGCAAATACTGTGTTTGCATTATTCCCCATCAGTTGTTGACTGAACAGGTTTGGTTGAATTACAATTTGATATGCACCAACCTCTAACGGGTCGGGGAAGTTCCATGATGTGTTGTAGTTTGTTCCTACTTCAAGACTGATTCTATGACCCCCTGCGGCATTACAAGCCGCGCTGTCATCAGCAATACCGTAGCCATCAAATCGGATTTTAGTTTCTGTAAGAAGCGTAAATCCATCTCCGTGAATATCGCTTGGTGGAGAAGGTGCTGTCACACCGGAAAACCAAACAAGTGTATCTCGGTGTTGCTCAACATCAGCATAACCTGCTTGTTGTTCTGCCGATGATGTAGCGGCGGCACAAGCAAATGATTTCTGTCCGACCACTTGATAAGCAGGGTGAGCAAGATGACCGGGCATTGTAGCCATTGTTGGTGTGACATAGTGATGCCCCATACGCGGCAACGGCATTGGAGTAAGTTTGTTAGCCGCGCGAACAGCAGTAGCGGGGCTTGCAGTTGCACCAACGCTCATCCAATTGGTAAGAGGTTTGTCGGGGCTGTTGCCACTAATTTCTGCATGGTCGCGCAATCGTCGTGCGGCAAAGTGGCGAGTAGTTCCCGCAGGGATATAGTAAGATGGCTTGATTGTATCTCCCGCAACGGCTGTAAAGTCGGGAGCGAAAACAACTTGTGTGAATCTTTCCCCAAGAGGTGCGTCGTTTGCTGTCCCTGCAAATGAAGCAATAGTGCCATTGATGACAATAAAGCAACGACCATCTCTTGTAGCGTTTTGTTGCCATATTGATTCGGTTATTGTTTCATTGACGGTGATATAATTTGTTCCTATCGCTTTAACAGTCAAAGGGTTATGAGTCATTACATTGGCTACAATACCAAGCGGTTCGCGTTCTGTGTGTGAATAGCCCATCTTTGTAATGTGGAAATACAATGCGCGGTCGTGAGGCTCATACGCCGTTTTGAGAATGTTGTCTTCATTCAGTTTGTTTGTGCTGTCGGGGAAATTGTTTGGGTTTCCGTCAATGTGTTCGTAGCCTAATTGCTCCCAATAAGGCGCGGTAGTTGGAGTTTTACCATCACTTGTAAATGCAAGACTAACAGACGCGCTTGGTTGCGAAGGATGTTGTAAACCGCCTTCACCGATGGCCTCATGCTGATATGCTTGCAATCTATCAAACCCGCTACGGACAAGAATGTTTGAAGGTATTCCGTCATGATTTGGTAATTGTATTCGCATGTTTGGTTCTTCACCCGAACCGGCGACTGATGGGGCAAGCCCTTCTGTTGCGCGGTCTTGAATTGTTTTGAAGTCGCGTATAACAATCCCAAGAGGTGAACCCCCTTTGAGCGAATGTTCTTGCCCTGTATCGTCCACTACTGTTATTTCTTCAAACTGTATCTCTTCGTTGGGAATTGCAAGAGCGTTTCGTATTTCATAAGGGAACTGTTCAGCCAATGAAGGATGTGCTAATTCTTGGGCTTGAATAATCGGGAACATTGAATGATTGGTTGTTTCAAAACTAAATCGGGTGTTGCCATAAATCGTCTCTCCTAATTTAACATATGAGTCACCAACTTTGTGAACAGTCCACGGTATAGCCCCAAGTCCTCTTGCGTTTGGTGCAGGGAGAGTTAAGTTACCTCCACTCATTCTCTTCCATACTGCGTGTTCAACAAAGAAGTTGCGCGCGGCGTAGCGTGTTTTACCATAAGTCATTGCGCTCGCTAAGTGGCTTTCGTAATTGTCATAACCGTAGGATTGACTCAAAGCCTTTTCATGGTCAAAGAGAAGTTCATTTACATCACCATCGGAATAATTCTTGACTCCGGGGTTGTAATCCATATTGTAAAATAAATCACCTGTTGGGAATAAGCAAGAATCCATTTGAAACAAAGTGGCTTGTGTTGATGCTCCCGATTGGGTAATGCCGTTTCCATCGGGTTGTGTTCGCCCACTATCATACAATGCTTCAACATGAGGACCCGCGTTTGATTCTGCGCTGTATCGGTCGTTGTTGAAGCGGTCGTTGTGATACGCGACAACTGTTCCTCCCATCTTAGCGACCGCATCTCCATTGCCGTCGTTAGCAGGGGTGACTCCCCACTTCATCTGCAACATATCTCCACAAGTGGACTGTCCGTTTCGCGCGGCTTTAGCAATAATTGGTAAATCGCCCTCATAGGATATTGCGATGTAGTGTCGTTGATGGACTCCCGATGTTGCGGGGTGCGACTCAACGATAGGAACAATAGTAGTTACGCTGTTTTCTGCCCCATCCGGTTGCGTTGTAACAGCATATTTGACGCTGTTAATACTGTGACAGGCTTGACTTGGCCCGTAAGGGTTGAATCCCGAAGCGGGCAACCAAGCACCAAGACCTGCGGCGATTTTCCCATCAACCGTTAAACTGTTGAGATATGAATAGCGTTCGCCATGCCAACCAACAGCACCAACTGCGCGCGTTCTGTCAATAGCATCAGTCACACCACTAAAGTGAACTTGAGTTGCCGCGAAGTGGTCGTATGCGCTATTGGTTCTTGCATCCGCCGCAGTTGCCCCTGTTGAACGACTACTGATAAGTGATTCTTGCGCCCCGTTATCCCATCTTAGGTTTCCGGTTTTAGACCAAACATGGATATGATGACCGTTTGCTGAAAGTGTTGATACAACACCGTTAGCAACACCACCTGTCGCGGTGCTTTTAGCAGGGTCTTCAAGCACATTTTGATTGCTTCTGTAATTAGCACCAAGTATGAAATGTTGAGATGTTCTGTGGGCGTAATAACCATACAATACATCACTTCCTCCGCCATGTTTATTGCTGACTCTTATCCATCCGCTATCCGGCAATGTATCGGGTAATGTATTGCTTGCGGTGACTATTCCGTTTGTTCCGTCATATTCTTGAAATGCTAAACAATTAACCCATCCGTAGCGGTCTTGTCTTTGCGCGTCTTGGAATGATGGTAAGAACGAACCTCCGATGGCTTTGAGATTTGCGGGTCCGGGCCATGTGTTGATTCCCGCGGCTATGATAGCACCCAACTCTTCGCTGTTTTGACAACGCGTTGCATCAATCAAGAATGTATCAAGCGGTGGTGTTGTATCAGCATCAGTATCATATCCTGTTGCAACAGCCGAGCCTACACGGAACATTGTTGCGTTTAACCCCGTAGTCACAGACGCGCTGTTGATTGTAGCAGTTTGAGACTGTTGTATAATTGCGCCTGTGATTGGGTGTGGTGGGTTCTTTCGCACCGTATTATCAAACCAAGAACCACCCGGCGCATATCCTCCATCAAGATGGAAAATTGCTTTGTTTTGTTTTTGTGGTGGCGGGGCGAAATTGCTTCCTGTAAAGCGTTGATTTGCCTTGTAATGAGAATATGGGTGCGCGTAAATGGTAGCGGCTGTATCGTTTGTTGAGGTTGTTCCAAAATGGTTTGTGACATAGAGAGATTGAGCCGGAGTTGTTTGATTGTAAAGAGCGTTAGGAGAGCCAAGAGGAGTTTCCCAATGTGTGAATGTTTTGTGTGGTGCAACATCTTGCGCGTTGTATGTTGTCGTCTTCGGTAAGAATTGATTCGCGCCACCGCGAAGTGTGGTGTTCCCTAACTCATTTGGTAATCCAATGGCGTTTTCTGTTGATATGTTGTATGTGGTCGCTGAACCGTTTTGGGTCATGTAATGTTGCGCGGCAACAGTCCACTTAGCAGAAGGCTCAACCGATGTTGACATTGATTGAGTTTCTCCTTTCCAATGCTTAGGTGCGGCTTGCCCCGGTCCAAAAATAATGTAGGCAACGCTGTTGTCTGCATCTGTATATCGCGCGTATGGGTGAGCAAAACGAAGAATGATAGGTGTTGGCTTAACGACTTTTACATCGGTGTAGGTTTCACCTACTCCTGTGTGCGTTGCGCCATTCATGTCTGTTGATAGAATAGCGTCTTGATTAGCAAACGGAGGAATGCTACTGCCATGCATTTGATTGCATAATGGAGTTCCGGGGAACATAGCCATCATTGCTGTTGTGTCAAGAAGAGCATACGCGCCCATCTTTTCACCAATGTTCTGCATGCCCGCGCTACCTGTTGGGCCACTCGCGTAAGGGTGTTCGTTGTGTGAAGTGTAATCGGTTTTGCTACCATCGTTTATGTCAAGAGTCACACCGCTAAACCCTCCACCAAAGTATAGCGGTATGCTATGGTCTGCGCTATCATGCGCGCCACGGAAATAAGTCAAAGGTTCACCTCCGGTGCTACCTGCTAAACGAATACCACTAACGCGTTTGTTGGTTGTTTTATGTCGTTGTCCGAATATCCTCAATGTGGAGCCGTCAATACCTTCATACGACGAAGTTCGCGAACCAACACCAACAGTTTGAGTGTGTTCAGTAGTTCGTCTCCAAACTCTTTCTCCAATACCTTCTGTGGTGTCCGCGCCTAAGAATCGCATTTTATTACCAACAGGGTAAATTAGCATACTGTCTTCTTCTGTAACAGATAATTTAGTTGGTGTTACCCAATTAAACTCGCGAGGGAATCCTGTCGCCGCGGCGTAATATCTATCAGTTGTATGTAGGTAAAGTGTTTGAAATGACTTTTCTCTCCCGTATGGGCCAAGTAAGAAGTCTCCCCCTGCGTCCCAACGATAACTTTGATTCTCATAACGGTCAATTCCCTCAATAACTTGAACTGTGAAGAGTGATGATGCTCCGCGACGAATCTTCACCTTACCACCCGAACCTGTTCCCGCGGGGTCAACCACATCTAAACTTTGTCCGACTCCATAACCATAACTAACAGGGGCGATAAGAGGAGATTTAATCCCAACCAACGCACCGTTAGAGTCAACATCAAATTGCGCTTGCCCTTTGGTCACTCCTCCAACTTGTAAGTTGTAAGTTGTGCTTGCCGAATAATTTGCTCCTAAATTGGCTACTTTGCTTACTTCAACAAACACATCATTAGTTGAACCAAGACCTTGAACTGAAAGAGTATCGCCTAAACAATAACCACTACCCGCGGTAAATCCTTGCACACCACTTGGTTTTCCGTTAGAAATGAGTTGAATGTTGTTTGCTCCTGTCCCTGCGGCTCCAACGGGAGGAAGTGGACTAAGCGCGTATGTAGTGGTCACTACTGATGATAGAGTGATAATAGAGTCTTGATTACCCGCGAGAAGTTTGATAGTGTCGCCTATTTGATAACCATAACCGGACTCTCTCACAGCGGTAATGCCCGCAATTGCACCGCCACCGCCAATAGTAATTGCAAGTCTGCCTCCAATACCACTACCTGTGATTGCTTCAACATCATACACCCCACTTGCTACTATTCCTGTTCCCGCGTCTGTGAGTGTGAAAGAAGGCAACGGCGGCGACCCTATGGGGTTTAATCCTCCATACGATGCGTAACCGTTGCTTTGTGATGGTGTGTGTAATATCACATCTTCAATTGCACCGTCACCAACACCTAATTGATAGTCCCATATGCGATAAGTGTCACCAACCGCATATCCCGTTCCGGCATTTACAATTGAGTTAGTCAACCGAGGCCCGCGCCAATCAAAGAAGATACTGTGTCGCGCACCACTACCACTACCTGTCGCGGTAGCAGTATCATACTCTTTACCCTCCTCCCAAAACGATAACCCGCCGCTGTTAGCAGTTGCATAAAGAATTGGACCAACCGTTTCTTCTCTTAGGCGAATAGGCATATTGTTGAATGATGGTGTGATGTGGTCGCCCGGATAAGATGTAAAATAGTCGCCTCTCAAATGTTTTTTCCATTCATTAGTGTTAAGAGGATTGTTGTTGTAATCAACAATAACAGGTGTCGCTGTGTTTGCATTATGTCCGCGATAACGAGTAGTAATGTGCAGTAGCGTTTGAGGTAAATAGCCCGCGTCAAACATTACTCCCGCGTTTACTTCTTGTCTTGTCAAACCCCCCATGTGGATGTTTGCTCCCGCGTTTGCAACACTACTTGCAGAAGTTGATGTTTGAATACTTGAGTCCACAATCCCCCAATCTTCACTCAATTCTGTCTTGAACAAGTCTTTGAGTGGTAACACTTTCTTTTTTGGATTGAATGCTTTGATGGTGATTGCTGTCTGCGCCTTCTCTCCCATCCAATCAGCATATGTCCTCCCATCGGGAGCAAACATATCGCTACAATCAAACTTTATCACCTCTCCTTCATCACCTTCAAACTCAAAAGCCGCGTTTGTTGCCGCGGCAATAAGTTCGTCAGTCACAAGAGTTGTTTGATTAAGATATGGGCTGATGGTTACAGGGTTTTTATTATCGCTACTTGATTGCGGACCCATCTTACTTGTTGCGGTAAACAAGGTGTCTATATCATCCGCACCAATACCTACTAAACCAAAGAAGCCGTGACTTCCCGATTTATTTTCATGTGTGCGCCCTTCGTATCGGAAAACGCGACCGCTAATGCCCGCGTGTGTTGATGCTGATGTGTTGTTCCCGTCGTCAATCGCTAACCAAAGTAAACCTCTATCGGGGAAACCTAACCAACCGAGAACATCGTCAACATCGGGTAAGCGATGCCATATTCCTGTATTGTCGTTTCCTATACCACTCCCTGTTTCAAGGAGAATAGTTGCCGGGTGCGCATAAGCAGGGCTACTTGTAATGCTTCCAACTGTAATTTTTGCATCTTGCGAACCGCCATCAATAATCAGCACATCGCCAACAGCGTAACCTGTTCCGGGTGTTGTCAATGCAGAAATGCCTGTCACTTGACCCGAACCATTGACTGTCACTTGGATTTGACCACCGCTACCACTCGCGCCGCCAATACGCGATTGCATAATAACATTGTATGTTGTAGCCGCCGCGTAGCCACTCGTCCCTGCCGCGGTAATTGCATGACCTGTTCCGTTAAGTGGACCGGCCCTTAGAACAGTTTTAGTTGAAACGGTCACAGCATAGCCGTTGTTTGGCGCATGAACTCCTCTAAAGGTATTCCCTCGGTATGTGTCGGGGGCGGGGGAGGGGGTGGGGTTAAATCTTTCAACCGGAGTTCCGTTTGCTCCTTGACCCCACATTCTGCTACCGAGAGTAAATCCACCTTGCGATACATCGCGGTCATCAAAGTGAATAACAATTTCTTCATCCATAGTAGGAGGTATAGGAGAGTTAGGGTGAGTGTATTTGATGCCTTCTTGACGATACACATAACGAATGATGTGGTTTTTACCGAGGTGGTCTGTCAATTTTAATCCATACAGATTAGTTCCAACTCCGATGTTATCACTGTCAACTTCTTCTGTTGGAACATAGGTTTGGTATATTGAATACCCCGCGTTATCGGTAGGAATGTTTTGACCGTATATTTTGGAAAAGCGAGTGTCGGTATCACCATCTTCACCAAAGCCCCATTTGCCCGCATCAGCACAGAAGCCGGGAACTCCCGCGGCAACAATACCACCAAAGTTAATGCGCGCAGAAGCAGTTGTGCCTCTTTGCAAACCTTCGCGAACAGTATATTTCTGCCCTTCTTCTTCAAACGACTCCATGTTGATACTGTTTGAATTGCGCCCCGTTGTTGCGTCGCTGTTTGGCGTAGCGTTATTGCCATCGTTAACCGTCACTGTTGTATTGGTGTTTAGGTTTTTATCTGCTCCAAGATTTTGAGAGTTCTTTACATCACCTTCAACTTCATCAATCGGCAAGTATTGACGAAGTGTTGTGATTGGTGCAAATGGCTTACCGTTTTTGTCAATCGGCATTGGTGCGGGATGCATGTTCTCTCCCGCAATTTCGGGTTGAGAACAAAAGAAGTTGCGGAAATGACCACCATGACCGATAAGGAATTGAGGCTTGTATTCAGTTTGACCTTTGCTGTTATCCATCCATGCGCAAAAGTTGCGACCCGACGCGCCGGGGACAGTGCTGTGAATAATAATGCTGAAACCTTCATTGCCATCAATGTCTTCAACAACGCGACCTATGTGGGCGCGAAGATAACCCATGTGTGAACCCCTATCATAAGAGGTAAATGCGCTGTCATCCCAAAACGGCGCAGGGTCGTGAGTGCTACCTGTGGTTGCAAAGTCAGCATGATGATGCGCAGAAGTTGGGTCGGAGGGTTCGTGGGTGTTCTGCCCGCTTGCTGTCACGGCTCGCCTGTTAATATCAAATCGCTCTCCTTCGGCGGGGTATTGGTCGGAGGGTCGCCTTTGACTACTCTTTCCATTCTTAGCACCCGCTTGATTGATAAGTCTTACAATCTCTTTCGCGGCGGCTTCTATGTCTGTCACACCGTCTTTAATACCAACTTCACCAAAGTCAATAGTTAACCTACGCGCGAAGTCCATTGCATACCAATGAGGCAAGTTCTGCAACCTTGAAGACTCATTATTGCTACTGATGGTTAAATCATTACTGCGTTTACCTTTCATACAAAGGAATGCAGGTATAACTCGCGTTCCGTCCGGCGTATCAAAGAAGCGTGATGTGAACTTGTAAGCCGTGTTTAGATTTTCAACGACTTTATTTGATTCTGTTTTCAGCATGTTTTCTGCATGTCGTAATTGCGCTTGCCTATCATCAGTCACAGAAGGTTCAATTCTGTCGTGTTCGGCTGAATCAACAGACGCAGTTTTGACCCAATGTTGAGTTTGTCTTGAGGGTCTAACATATTGACCTGTGGTTGCGGTTAAGTAATTGAAATCCATGAAATACCAAGCGGTGTGAGCATAAGCACCTTCAACAAATTGAGAGTGTCCGTGAGTCATCTCTATTGAATAGGACACTCCACCAATTGTTTCTGCCGCCACTCCCGACCGAGACGGTTTCTTGTCTTTTCTTTGAGTAGCGAAGCCCGCGGCAACATCAAGTTCGTTAATTGTAGGAGTGGTTGCGCTTGATTGAACTTGCATGTGCAAATCATGAAACGCAATGAACTCTCGGTCATGCGCAACATCGTAAAGTAAAACCCGCGAATGTTGTTCTGTGCTAAGGTAAGGGTCAAGATAAGCGACAATCGGGGGGTCTGTTGAGTGTCCGAGTTCAGTCCAATTCAAACGAATGGTTTCGTTAACATGCTGAACAAAGTTGCGCGCCGTCTCAATACAGGTGTTTCCTATCAAAAAGTTCTCAAGAGGTAGTGAATCTCGCGCTTGGGTTGCTAAATCACCCTTACCACCATTGAAGCCCGTCCATACTTGATATTCATTCAAAACACCGCGAGACTTAGCGAACAAACCTTCGGTCGCGTGAGGGTTGGTGTAGTGCATATTCATCCAAACAGTATCACCATAGCGCAACCCTCCGGGACAAAACGGATGATTCCAAGTTTGGTTTGCGCAACCGTCTTGGATTGATTGAGGAAACTGTGTAGCCGTTGATGTTGTAATGCCTGTAATCGCAAGAGTATCACCAACAACAGGCGAGGCGACTGAATGATAAACTGTCACTTGGTTCTCATCGGCTGATGAGTCATAAACCAATGACATTACCTCTCCTGTTGTTTCATTCACACACGAATAGCGGTCATAACCCGATGGTAATTGCCCTCTCGGTAATACGCCGTTAACATGCTCAAAGCGCAAAACTTGAGGGCTTGAAACGCTTGTAAGTTCAACAACTTTAATTCTTGTCACGCCACTTTCAATACGCGCAATGTGAGGATTAGAAAGCGGTCCGGCTTTGAACTCAACAGCACTCACATATTGTCGTAGGCCGTAGTCAATGTTGCCTCCTTGTGTTTGAGTATTCGCGCGGTCATAATAAAATGGTTTGCGATACTCGTTAGCAGAAGTGAGAGTGTCTTGGCTTGAATCGGTTAGAAGAGGTTTGTATATTTTGAAAGGTAACTGACCAACGGTTAACACCGAGCCTGTTTGTAAGTCTTGAAAGAAGTTTTCACTATGGTGTGTTTTGAAAGTTAACAACTCAAAACGGTTATTGGTTGTGTCTTCGCGACCACCACTTGTGTCATCTATGATATAATAACACCATTCGCCGTTATCAAGGTAAACTTTTCTCAACCAATTTTGAGCATTCAATCCATTAACGCTACCCGATGCGGTCAAACTGCTTTTCGGCATTCTTGCAATATGGCCTTCTTTCAACCTCACCATGTAGCCGACTGTTCCCGAAGTGTCAAATTGACCAACATAAGCCACTTCAACGCGAATAGGTTCATCGTTGTAACTTCGCTCATAGTAAGCACCGTAAGCCTCATGGTCAATAGAGGGTTTGTTGGTTGCTCTCCTCCCTACGGGAGAAGGACTCCAAGTATGCGCTGTCATAGTAGGGTCAAGATGTAACTTCATACTGTTGCCGGGTCCGGGGAATATACCTCGCTCGCGGTCTTCAAAGAACTGATTGGGGAATATGGGTATCTCAACAAGCGCGCGAGTTGAAGCGTATTGAGTTCCAAGTTGGTAATCGTGTGCAACTGTGCCTAATGATTGAAAGAGTCTGTCGTTTACTGTTGTGCCGTCTGCACATACACCCTGCTCGTCGTATAACGGGTCAAGAGATAGATGATTCCCAACATCAACTTTGTTAACTATAACCCATGAGTTCATTGAATCCGCAGTTGTTCCGTTCGCGTTGACGAATGTTCCTTCATGACCATACTTGAGAGCATAAGCGTTCCATTCTAAATTGAATGTAAACGATGTGCCGCTTCTTGATTCGTAGTGCGCATACGCACCATTGCTAAGGTAAACCTTTCCAACAGGAGGGAAACAATATGTTCCCCAAGATGCAAGGTTTGCAGACTCGTTGTTAAGCGGGTTAACCTCAATAGTCGCTGTTTTGACATACGGCCAATCCAAAGAACCTGTTGAAGTGTCTTGGACGCGATAGATTTTCGCAAAGCATTCCTTTCTTGTGTTCCACCCAACGCGAGCAAGCGGTGAAGGGTCCCAAGAAGGTTTTGTGTTGATAGCACCTTGACCTGCACCACCAAGAGTGACAGAAACGACAGGCGCACCCGGCATTATCTCTTTTACTCCGTGTGAATCGGGTGAAGCGTCTCCTGTGTATGACGAACTTTGGTCTGCAACATCGGCCATTAGACCGCGCATTCTCATAACAACATCGCGCGTTCCCTTATTCTCCACAATTTGAAACGAGTTGACGCGCCCTTGTCCTTGAATAAACTCAACACTCGCGTATGTGTGGTCTTTTGCGTCATCTGTTGAGCCGACAGTTCGCGACAACTGCATTGAACGGTCTTTTTGCGAAGGTTGGACGATGATGTGGTGTTCATCATTGATTTTGTAATTGTCAATGATGTCAAACACTTCAAATGCCGCGCCTTGTTGAGATACAAACTGCACTTGTTCTTGATAATGCGCAGGTGCTTCATTGATTGGTGGGTCGCTTTGCGCCCTACCGTTAGGTTGGAGTATGAGTCGGTGATAAACCGAGGGGTGAATTGTTGACGCGCTTGACGATTGAATCGCTAAAGGTGCGGTTCTCGGTAAGTCTGTTGCGTCCGAGGGAGTGTAGTTAGCAGGTATTCTTGACTCATCTAATTCTAACTCCTTGTCGCTACCGCCTGTGTTATCACCAACTAAGCGATGAGGTTGCATAACAGTGTGAGCGTCTCCCACGGACTGTTTGCTGATGGTTACAATACCGCCCGCAGAATGAATTATAGCACCTACTGCGTCTTCTATATGTTGAGCAACCGTATCTCCATCAATGCGTGTGTAAGCACTCGGAACTGTCTTTTCAACTAACAAGCAAGGTTTGTTAACACCCATTTTAGAACCTGTCAAGTCTATCGCGTTGTAATGAATCTCAACATATGGTAGTGAGGTGATACCCGGCACTTGCATGATTGCAACGCGCGATTTGTCTTCGGGTATCAAGTGCATTATGTGTGTATTACTATCGTTTGTGACATTATCAACACCGAACCCTTTGAGTAAAAACGGTCGTATATCATCAACGCCGATAGCGATAACTCCATCATTGAAAACGCCGGAGATGCCCGACATGCCGTTGCGAACAACATGAGTGGTGGTAGCATTTGTTTTAACGCTACGAATAGAACCGTTGAATGCAGTATAACTCATATCAACTCGCGAGTTTATGGGTAGTTGGTCTTTGATACCTATGTGCGCGGCAGGGAATGTTGCTCTCATTGAATCTGCTATACCGTCTATGGTGCGCGTAATGACTTCTTTAGATGAAGGGGGGAGCATTCTCAAGAATGATTTACCTTCAACATGATTATACTTGTGGCGACCATTATGCCCGCGTTGAAACTTGTTATCAATGGTCCAATTCGCGGAGGAAACTGTAAATGGGTTTCCGCTTTCATTGATTGAACATTGTCTTGAATAGATGAATCCGTGAAAATCGTTTCCGCTTTCATCAATAACCATAGAACCGTTTCTATCAATCGCTTGCGTCCCCATGCCCTCCATTTGATATGGTTTTCCGCTTTGACTGTCAATCAATAAATCGGAACGAACCACTACTATTGTGCTATCGTGCGCTAAGTTGTGAGACGCATGATAGGCTGTGCGGGCGTGTAAAATGCCTCTTAGCCCTGTGAGTGGAGTTGTGTTATAATCAAGGTGAACGCTCTCAACCGTGATAGTGCCTGTGGCTTGAATGCTCACTAAGCGCACTCTTTCGGGCGGTGTGTTGTTCGGTAAAGTAGTGTTTATATCTGTTCCTGTTGGATTGATAATTAAGTTGATTTGACGATGAGCAATGTCGTCAATATCGTTTTGGTTTGAGTTCATAATCCGATAGTTGCCGAGGCTTTCGGGTGTGTATGTGCCTGTAAATGTGTCACTCTTACCGCTGATTGAACGGTAAAGAGTTTGCACTTGAGTGGTGTCAAGTGTGAGTGTTGTTGCACCCGCTAACGCGTTGGATTTGATATGATACACATTATCATCCACTTCAACAGGTTCTTCAAATCTCCAAAGGCCAATCGTTGATGATGTTTTTATAAACGCGAGTGGTCTTAGGTCGGATGATTTAGCACCGCGTTGCCAATGAACTGACTCAATGAAACCACGATACTGCCCTCCCTCTCCGCCGATGTAAAGGTCTTTCTCGTTAACCTTTGTGCGATACTGTCCGTTTAGTTTTTCAGCGGCCATAATCTCACCGTTAACATACAGTTTGACTTGTTCACCTGTGAATACACCACATACATAGTGCAATTCTCTTTGCGCGGTGCTTACACCGTTATTGTTAGTAATGAAAGATTCTGCGCTTGTGGGGTAGTTGTGTTTTGAAGAGGCCGCAACTGTTACACCGCTGTCCAAAGTCACTTCAAAAGAAGCAGGTGCAGGTGCGCCAACACTCCCTATTCTCAAAGCGAATGAGCCTTCTTTGATTGCGATGATACCACCACAGTCGGGTGAAACCCACGCCTCAACCGTGAAGGATGTTAGAGATTGATTTTTAGAAAAGATGTGCTGTAATGCATCTCCATCATTCACTACATGTGCTGATGTTCTTGCATCGTTACCATCTAAACTCAATTTATGACCTGTTTGTGTAAATCCACCTTGCGGGCAAACGACGCTATCGTTTACACCGTTGAAATACAACGCGTGGCTTGACTTACCAAACATTGACATTATAGCCCCACCATGAAATCAAGAGGTTGGAATGTGAGAGTGCCTTCGTAAATGTTATTCCCTGCGTCAAAAGAGAAGTTCATACCTACAACGGTTCCGCGTATTCCTGTGAACTTATCGGTCACATCAAATACAACACCTGCGGGCAATACATTGCCTTTAGATGATTGGGCTTCTGCGCTATTTAAGCCGGAAACAATAAGAAGATTGCGCGAGACATAACTGTTTTCATTAGCGTTTACAGCAGTTTTCTGCACCAATGAGTTGTAAGGCAACTGAATACCAACTATGTAATCAGTTCCTAAATCTCCACTAAAAGTGGTCAGTTCTCCTGTCATATCAAAACCCCCTCCCTCTCCTCCGGCTTCGCTACCGAACACATCAAAGACGCTACCAACAGCACCCATCAAAGAAGCATTACCGACATACGCGATGAGGTCTTGCAATTTATCACCTGCGCTCCTACAATCGTGCGCGCTACCACCTTTGAACGATGTGTGAAATGGTTTTGATAAGTCCTCATTATCTGCATCAGTCCAAAATGTAGGAGTAGCATTGTTACCATTGCCGCCCAACTCAACATGTGTGATTGTTAATTTGGAGTTTCCTGTTGTGCTTAGTTTACCTGCACCAACTGTTGTGCTGAATGCGCTTGCAAAAGTTGTTGCTCCCGATGTTGCTACTTGTGTTGGAGAATAGTCGGATGCGTCAAGAGCAGTTTTAATTGCAGTTGCTAATGCCGCGGGAGTAGTAATTCCTTGAATACCAACAGTTGTAGTTGGATTAGAACCACCACCCGTTGATGAATGACTTGCTGTTGAACTGTTGAAGAGAACACGAAGAGGTGGAATAATGCGACTTGTTGATTGATACAGCGTTGATATATTGAATGATTTTCCGTTGAGGTCAGCCGCGTCAACGCTACCGCCGAACCATTCTTGTGTCTGCCCCGCGCTTGTGTCTGCCCCTGCCCCGAAATCAATTGCGCACGATGCCGCCCTGCTCAAGAACTCCGTTGCCGCGCAATCATCATCAACCAAAACACAATCAATTTGAATGTCGGTGGCTACTGTGTTGGTGTCAATACCCATTCTTTCAGCAAGAACAGGGAGTGGTATGACAGGAACGGAACGGTTGACGGATATGCTGAATGAGGTTGCATCAAGAGTGAGCAAACCACCATCCTTTCTAACAAGACGAATCTTAGGCATTACAATGCACCTCTCCTTGTTCCCATAGAGCGACCCGACCTATACATTTCATCGCGTATAGCATCACCAATCTCGCGAGCAAGTGCGCGCTTATCAGTTCTGTCAGTAATACCACCTGCGTTGATGTTAATTGTTATTGGTCCACCACCACCGCCCAATCCGATACCGTTTGGATTGTTCTTTTGTGATAGAGGGACGACCGCCTCCGGCCCGTCTTCTCCAATCATAGCGAGTGTTGGACTGTTTACAATACCACCCTTCGCAAGAAGAGGGATTTTAGGCAAACCGAATGTCTTGCCGCCGATTACCGGAACCCATTCGGGAATATCAAATTGCAGTTGACCTGCTGTGCTGTTCCACAATCCGATGAACTTGTTGAGAACCCATTTGATACCATCAAGTAATTTGTTTCCTATTCGTCGCGGTGCGCCCACAATCCATTTGAAGAATCCTATTATGCCTTTGTAAGCCATTCGGAAAGGCCAAGTAACAACTTTGAATATAGCCACTACCGCGTTAACAGCAAACATAATAATCGCCCAAATGATATTCCAAGCACCTTTGACAATAGCAATGAATAAATCTATGATATACGACACTACGCCCCAAATGCCTTTGAAGACAGCGACTATAACATCGTAGGCGATACCGATTGCGGCCATAACAAGAGTGTAATACATCTTCGCGGCTATGATGACCGCATCAATAGCAGGTTGAAAGAAGGCTACAATCTCATCCCAATAACGATAGACGATAGCGATGACTAAGGCAATTGCGGCTATGATAAGAGCAACAGGCCATGTAAGACCAATGAACACAGCGAGTCCGATAGCGATAGCCGCCGCGCCTATGAAAGCAACAGCCCACCCAACCCAACCGCTAACTTTGCCGGTTGCGAATAGATAGAGCATAGTGAATCCGCCGACGACTAAAGCGACACCTATCAGTAAAGCCCCAACGGTTGTTGAAATTGTTCCGATAGTTGCCGTCTTAGCGGCAAGCGCGGCGAACTTCCAATATAGGAATGCGGCGGCTATGAGCAAAACTAATGTTGTAACTACACCGAACGCGGCTGTGCTGTCGTTGAACTCTTTCATCATCAACTGATAAGCACCGTAAACGAGGAATGCCGCACCTGCAATCAGTGCAACTGTGCCTCCGAATAGCATAAACGAAACACCCGCGACAGCCATCGCTCCCGCGACGATATTGATAGCACCATACAAACCACCTTCACCTTCGCCTGTGAATGCCAATACTAAACCCTTCGCCGCAGAATCCACCCCCCATATGCCGTCTGTTATATCAAGCAACGGACTGTCTGCTCCTTGAAACGCGAGAACAACCATGCCAATAGCAAACGCTACCATAGCAAATATAGTCACAAGTGAAAGTATTTTGAGTAAGAGGCTACCGAACATGCTGTTGGTTTTACCACCAACTTTGTTCATCAGTTTGGCTATGCCTGTGTGAAATATCATGGTCGCGGTAAGTTTCGTCAACCCTGTCATCTCTTCTTCCATTGCCGCTAACTTCTCATCACCTGCGCTACGCGCTTTGACGGTATAATCACCTATCTGTTTGAATGCTTTGAAGTAACCTGCCATACCTTTCGCGGCTTTGACATAAGGACTTTTAGCGAAACTCTTTTTGATTTTTCTTTGACCTTTTTCAAAAATACCGTTGCTCTTTTCGTTCTGCGTAGTGACAAGACCGAGTTCTTTCATAACAGCAACGAGGCCGTTCAAATCGGCCACGGTTGCTCTTACTGCGTCAGCCATTCATCATCCCTCATTCGCTGAACGGCATTGGTTGAGCCGCGTCTGTTCCCGCTACGCGCATCTTGCCCTTAGAGTCTTTCTTCATTTTTTCCATCTCTTCGGCCTTTAATCGGTCAGCCGCGGATGCAAACGCGAGAGATTCTTGAAACTCATGTTGGCTCATTTTCCACACTTGACCGATAGTTATTTTGTAATGTATTGCGACATAATATGCAGACGCGTTCATCATCAATTCAATGTCAACCTCGTTAGCATGCTCGTTGGGGGCTTTCATAAACGAATAGACTTCATCTATTCGTCTGCCCCATCGCTCAAAGGGGACGCAATAAGGTCCTGTGGTTGAGGAAGGAGAGATGTGATTTGCCCCGCGACGAACGGGTTAAGTTGCATCATTTGAGAAGGGGTCAAACGCGGTTCGGTCTTTTCAATACACTCCGCGAATATGTGTTTCCAATATGAAGCGAGGTCAATATCAACCGAACCGTCTGTGCCTATGTTTACGAATGTTTTAATCGCGTTCTGCATCTGCATGAATGACAATTCGCGAACCCACACTTTCAATCCAATATCGGGATTGTCGGGGTCTGCCCTTATCATATGTTCTTTTGCATCACTTTTTACAAGTAGGCTAATTGCGCTATCAACCAACTGTGTCGGCTGTTTCGTTTGGTTCGGATTCATTACTTACACTTCCTGTTTCGTCGCTTGATACTGCCTCTTCCGAGGGGGCATCTTCGGTCACTTCAACTGCCTCTTCCGAGGGGGCATCCGCTTCCATTAGACGGGCAACTAATTCCGCCTTCTTTCCTGTCACCGCTAAGCCTTGAGCGCGACAAAGCGCGCGCAGTTCTTCAACAGTTAGGGAATTGTAATCAGTCGGGCCTTCCTCTTCAAGAGGTGTGGTTTGAAGAGGTGTCTCTTCGGGGAATGGGTTGCCGTCAGTTTTGGCGGCGTTTGGATTAAATATCTCTTCTTCAAGAGGTTCTGCGATGTATGCGTCTTTCGCAACCGCGATGAATCTTCGTGGTCGCTCGTCATCCGGTCCGGGGTGTAAACTCTTACGCATAATCACCGCCCCTCGTTCACGCGTTTCAAACTTTCCATGCTTAAGTCAAGCGGACTTGGATTGTTTTGACGAACAGGAGGTGCGCTACCATCTGCGAAGTTTGCAGTTGGATTGAGTCTTTGCATGCGCTCCGGTGAATCCATAATGTTCGCGATTTCAACAGGTGATTCCGGGTCGCGCTCATTTGGATTGTAGCGTTGACGAAATGGAGGAACATTGTATGATGGATTTTCCATTCGCTTGCGCGCTTCTGCGTTCTTGCGCTTGATAGCCTCAACTTTCATTCGCTCTTCGTCATCTAAAGCGGTTGACACATCACCATAGTCGTCGGACGAACTAACATTCTTGAGTAGTCTCCAAGCCAAGTTTAGTTCTCGCATATCACTCACAGTCCTAAGAATGCATCATGAGAGATAACTCGCACATGCTTTGGCATAATTTTAATTTCGGATTTGATAACACCCTTGTCTTCGGGGATTGGTAATGGTGCTTCGCTGATGATGTAGTCATCAATGACGATGATGACTTCTTCGCGATTAGCACCTGCACCTGCTTTGGTGAGTGTAAGCGTAATTGGTTCATCGCTACCGTGTGAACGGTTGGTTCGGTATTCGTGCCATAGAAGTGGGTCGCTTACAATGAGTGTTAATGCGCAATCGTATTCAACTTGCTTCTCAATAGTAAGAGAGGGATTGCGTGAACCACCAAACGGAACTTGCTCAAGAGATTGACCAAGAGAGTTTCGCGCTTCGGCCAATGAAGACCCGCGAACAGTCATGATGTTCTCAATGTTGTTGTTTCCGCTTAGGCTAAAGTTTGTAATTTGCGCGAGGTTGATTCCAAACGCGGTAATTGAACCGTTGTAAAAGAAGTATGGCTTCTCGGTGTTTGGTGCGATACCCGCTTTCTTGCGGTTAATGACGCTGTTAGCGGTGTTCTCAAACATTCGGTGTGCTGTGTAGCGGTCGCCTTTGTTTGCGTTCTCAAGACGACCTGTATCGGTGTAGCAGTAAAGCGCGTCAAAGTTAATTGATAGTT
>ERZ891134.782-NODE-782-length-24493-cov-7.649235_pt1 | contig 24493 bp, 36 predicted proteins | sample MGYA00520888_ERZ891134 | MGnify/ENA primary metagenome ERZ891134 (study PRJEB32303, sample SAMEA104408692) | aquatic metagenome | biome: Brackish water; feature: Coastal; material: water | place: Baltic Sea | collected 2014-10-23 | depth 10 m ... | reverse complement strand
GGCTTTGCGCAAGGTGTTGCCGCATCACAAATGGCAACTTAGTCAGCCAAGACCAATTCCTGAAACGGGCGATATCTTAACGTTTTAGTATCTAAATCGTGTCGTTTTTGTGCACTCTTGCTCATCTGACGACGAGTGAATTCGCGTCGCGTGTATTCGCCAGACATAGTTGGGGAGGGATTCGATGAGAAGCGATCCGATGAGAAGCGGTCTGATCTCAACGGCTGCTGCGGTTGTGTTGGGATTTGGGGTGATGGTGGCTGGTTGTGCTGATCGTTCCCAAATGTCTCGAAACGACCAGCGGCCACGGGTTCTCACCACCTTCACGGTGCTCGCCGATCTGGCGCGCAATGTGGCTGGCGATCGTCTTCAGGTGCATTCGATCGTGAAAGAGGGCGCGGAAATTCATGGGTATCAGTTCACTCCCAGTGATATCGAGCGCTCTGCTGGTGCAGATCTCCTGATTGAGAACGGATTGGGCCTCGAGCTTTGGGCGCGTCGCTTTACAGCCGCAGCAGGCGATATTCCCACCGTCACCCTGTCGGAAGGGATGGAGCCTCTACTCATCAACGAAGACGCTTATGCCGGAAAGCCAAATCCCCATGCCTGGATGTCGCCCAAGCGGGCCATGGCGTATGTCGATCGTCTGCGGGAGGCTTTCACCACATTGGATCCAGACGGTGCTGATGCCTATGCCAGCAATGCTGAGGTCTACAACAAGAAGCTCCAAGCCTTAGATCGAGAATTGCGCGACGCCCTTGAAACAATTCCACCGCAACATCGGCTGTTGGTGAGCTGTGAAGGTGCATTCACTTACCTCGCTTCGGATTACGGCCTCGAGGAGGCCTTTCTTTGGCCTGTGAATGCTGAAAGTGAGATCACTCCAAAACGTATGGCTCGATTAATCAATACCGTTCGTGATCGTGCTGTGCCTGCGGTGTTTTGCGAAAGCACCGTGAGTGACAAAGCCCAACGAGAGGTTGCTGCCGCCGCTAATTCTCAGTTTGGGGGTACGTTTTATGTTGATTCGCTTTCGAAGCCTGATGGTCCGGCGCCAACACTGTTGGACCTGCAGCGTCACAATGTGAAACTGATACGAGATGGTTTAACAGGTAAGGGAGGGGACGGTTGATGCGCATCGACGCCGATCAACTCTGTGTTGATTACAACGGCACGGTGGCGCTCTACGACGCCAGCCTCCATTTGCCTGCGGGTTGCATTTGTGGCTTGGTCGGCATGAATGGGGCTGGTAAGTCCACTTTGTTTAAGGCGCTTACTGGCTTTGTCCGCCCCTCTCGAGGCCTGATTCGTATCAATGGCCGAAGTGTCAAAGATGCTCAGCGAGAGCAAGCTGTCGCCTACGTCCCTCAAAGCGAGGGGATCGATTGTCAGTTTCCTGTCTCGGTTTGGGACGTGGTGATGATGGGTCGCTATGGAGCGATGAACCTCTTCAGGATCCCGCGCAGTTCAGATCGCGTTGCTGTTCGAGACGCCCTCGAGCGCGTGGAGCTGTTGGACCTTCGCAGCCGACCGATCGGTACGCTCTCCGGCGGACAACGCAAACGTGCTTTTTTGGCTCGCGCTATTGCCCAGAGAGCTGATGTCCTTTTATTAGATGAACCTTTCAATGGAGTTGATGTAAGAACTGAGAAATTAATGGCGCAGTTGTTTCTTCAGTTTCGTGAAGAAGGCCGCACCATCTTGATTTCGACTCATGACCTTAGTCATGTGCGTGATTTCTGTGATTCGGTGGTTCTAATTAATAAAACTGTACTGGCCTATGGTGAAACATCTGAGGTCTTTACTCCTGAAAATCTTGCTATGACCTTTGGGGGCTTCCCTCCTAATCTGTTAATGGGTAATAGTTCTACCGGTGATTCTATTGAGCCTTTGAATTAGTTTTTGTGGGTCTATATCTCCTCGTGGGTATGCTCATGCTCGAGATGGCCAGGATTTTGGCTGTATCATTGTAAATCTACTTGGAGGTATTAATGCCAATCAGAGTGAATGACTGGAGTGAATTTGTACGGATTGATTTACTTCATCTTGTCTAAGCTCTGATGGCTTGGAGCTGCTAATTAGTCCTTCTTAAGCGGGAGGGGGTGTGGAGTCGTCATTTGCTTGGGGAAGACGAATTCCTGTGCTGTCTTGTAGTTGACGGAGCAACGTGGCAAGGGAGAGACTCGTGCCTCCCTGGCGTTCCCCGATTAGGTTCACCTCTTCCACTTCGATGGGCTGCACGGTGTCGCTCAGCATGGTGAGAAGTGGTTCCAGTTTTTGAAGAATAAAGAGTCGTTTTGCATCATCTCCTGATCGTTTGAGAGACCCCACGAGTTCTTGAAGTCCCTCAGCCTGGGATCGACCTTGCTCAATGATCGTTGCGGCTTCGCCTTTCGCGGCCGCGATCATCGTTTCGCATTCCGATTCAGCCGGTGCGATTACGTCGGCCTGAAGCTGTTGCGTAACTTGTTTAATTCGCTCCTCTTGCACAGGCACTTCGGCTTCGGCTCGTGCTAATTCAGCGCCAACTTGGGCCTGAACTTCCGCGACAAGAGCTTTACGACGAGTGAGTGCATCTTGAACTCGTTTGTTGGCATTGGCCGTGGCAATGGCGAGCTCCTTGTCCAGTCGGCGCAGGGAGGTGATTCGCTCGTTTTCAGCTTGTTTGACCAATGATTGTGACTTTGCTTCAGCTTCGGCAATACGGGAGTCTCGCTTGAGTTCGACCAATTGTTTGCGGCCAATTGAATCTAAATAACGAACATCATCCGAGATATTTTGTATCTGCAGGGTATCAAGGGTTAATCCAAGTTTTTGCAAATCATCCTCAGCTTCTTCAAGCAAAGTTCGTGCAAAAGTAACTTTGTCTTCATTGAGTTGCTCAGGGGTAAGGCTCGCCATAACGCCCCTTAAATTGCCCTCGAGGGTTTCTTTCGCGATGTGGTGAATTTCTTTTTGTGATTTACCAATTAAGCGTTCAATCGCGTTGTGAATGCTCGGTTCCTCTCCTGAGATTTTAATGTTGGCTACGCCAGAAACATTAAGGGGAACCCCTCCTTTGGAATAGGCATTTTCAACCCTTAAGTCGATGATCATGTTGCTCAAATCGAGCCTCATCACATTCTCCAGTAAGGGGATACGAATTGAACTGCCGCCACGCACCGTGCGATAGCCAATGCTTTGTCCCGTGGATGTTGTGCGACGTAGACCAGAGAAGATCAGTGCTTCACTGGGTTGACAGATGTAATACAACTGGCGCAGCAACACGATGAAGGCCCACAGGCCTGCGGCGCCGGTGAGTCCTAAAGCAACAAACATCAGAGTTCCTTTGTTGAGTTGGTCAATGTGGCTAGTAAATCGATGCCCAGAATGTCTCGAACTTGGTCAAAGAACTGACGAACAACCACATGGTTGAGTGCTACCAAGCTGGCAAGACTTGTGGCGTCATTCCCGTCCAGGGTGGTAATGCGTTTGAGCTTGAGGCGCTTGGGAAGGCGCGTTGCCTGATCCAGCACCATTTCAATTTGCTGGAGTAGGAAAACGAGTTCCGCCGTGCTGCCGGCGTCATCCCAAACTTGGGTAAGGAGGTCGTTCACCAAGGCACTAGCTTTGCCGTTCTCTGCTGTGGCAGAAGCTTGACCACGGGCTCTAAGTTCTTGCGCTTTTTGTTCGGCTTGCGCTGGCAGCACCTGTTCGGCCTGAAGGCGTAAACGCTCCAGCTGGGCTCGTACTTTTTGTAATTGTTGTTCGGCTTTCGCTTTGGCCTCAAGTTCGGCAGCTGTGGTGCGTTCTTCCTCAGACCGCGCCTCCTTTTCCATTACGGCAACTTTGGTGCGAACTTGATTGTCTTTCTCAAGGACTGTTGTTTCCGAATTTGTGCGAACTACTTCCGAGACTTCTTCCATCTCGGCTTCGATGCGTTCGGCTTGACCAATTGACTCCGCCTCTGCGATCTCTGCATCGCGAACAATTTGTGCAACGCGACGACGACTAATTGAATTCAGGTAATCAACTTCATCGGAAACACTTTGGATCTTTAAAGTGTCAAGTTGAAGTCCAAGGCGCCGCAAGTCATCGCCAACATCCTCGGCGATTTGTTCAGCAAATCGAAGTCGATCTTCGTTGACCTGTTCTGGAGTGAGCTGAGCAAGAACGCTGCGTAAATTGCCCTCTAAGTTTTCTTTGGCTACTTGAACGATTTCGGCAGGGTCGCGATCTAGAAATCGTTCAATGGCGTTATTACGAACCGCAGGATCCGTGCTCACTTTCACATTGGCAATGGCCTGAATGTCTAGAGGTGTTCCGCCATTGGAGTAAGCATTTTTGACCTCAACCAAAACAGGTAACAGCGTTACATCCATGCGACGTGCTGTTTCTAAAATTGGTTTCACAAAGGTCCAGCCACCATTGGCGACGACGCGATACCCCTTCATCCCTTGCGCTCCCTGGTTTGAATGCGATCCAGTGACGATCAGCATTTCGTGGGGCCGGCAGATGCGAATCATCCAGCGGCTCACCAGGTTCAAGACCACCAGCACCACAACAACGGCACCAACACCGCCAATGATTGATTCTTGGCGATTGTTGTTGTTAATGAAGGCTGGAGGGCCCGTTTGGCTTTGAAGAAGCTGTCCTGCCATTGATGCCAAAAACGCTTGTCCTGATCGAATAGCCAAATCTTCAGGATTGCGCCAGTGATTTATTCAGCGGTATCGATCGGTTCAACAAAAACGCTTGTCTCTTCAGCGTTGATCTCAACGACAACAACAGTTTGGTGTTTCTCCAAGGGACCACTTTTGCAGCGGGCTGAGCGCCGCAGCAGGCTTCCTTTCACGCTCAGTTCGACAAAGCCTCTTTGACCGGCTTCGACGGCGAGGGTGATGCGTCCAACCATGCCGATGATGTCGTCGCTTCGTACCAAACTGTCCGCCTCGCGTCGGCCCAGGATCGCCAAGGTTTTCGTGGCGCCAATGCCCATGGCAAGGCCCATCAATACAGCCATCAGGCTGATGGGCAGCCATGAGCTTTCGACTACGAAAACGCTCATCAGCACTCCACACAGACCAAACCCGGCGAGTCCAAAGGACCAAAACGGTGTGCTGAACAGGATGCTCAGTGGCCCTCCCTCACCGTCCAGGGCTCCGTCATCGCTCAGCGAAAGTCCGATCAGGGCAACACCCGCGGTTAAGCAAAACAGATAGCTCAGAAGCATTGGTCAGGGAGGAGTTTGGGGTTCGATGTGGGGTACGCGCACCTCAATTCCCATTCATCAACTGGTGGAGCGCTTGTTGGAGATCAGCCATGAACTGCTGAACGGCTTGACGACGGTTGTGGCGATAAGACGACAACCGGGGCAGGACCGCCATGGGCTCTCCCAAGCTCAATTCCACCCGTTGTGGACCTAAGGAAGGGGAACTCTTCCATGGGCGATCCTCAATCCAGCCAATCGTTTCTTCCACCAACAAAAGCATTTCTGCTAACCGGTCGAAGTTGTCTTCATCGCTGATGGATTGGCCGGTCACACAGATGAAATGTTCCACCAGCCGCATGCGGCTGAGCTGGAGGTCCGCTTCACGGGCCTCCCAGTCGGCAATGCTTCGCTCCAAAGGGGGAAGCTGATCAAGACCTTCGCGATAGATCCGGTCCCAAGCAGCTTGTTCAATACGACGACAGCGTTCCTGCAAGGTCCCCGCGGCTTTCAAACCGAAATGGGATTCGGCTTTGGCTAATCCATGCAAGCGGTAGGTCGTGATGCGATTCACCAGCGGTTGGTCCGGCTCGTGTTGCAGCCGCTCCAATTGCTCAAGGGCATTGATCAGGGCGTCACCGATCCGCAGAAACCGCTGACGATGCACCTGATGGGGCTCATCCCACTGCTCATGCAGGGGATCTCCTTGAACTCCGAGATGGAGCTCAAGAGCCTGAAGGCGAGCATCCAGTGCGGACCAGTTCTGCTGCCTCCAGCTGTAGGTGAGGCTGACGGGGAGCACTTGAAGGTTTTGGGTCTGCCCATTTTTGTCGAGATCCTCGGCGGCCCAAAAAGCCAATTGCGCCACCCCAGGTTCCAGGGGTGCCATCTCGCCTGAGAGATTATTGGTTGCGCCCTCAGGGGCAATCACGAGGGGGTAGCGACCCTGGGCCAGAACCTGGCGCGCTTCTGCCAGAGCGGGACGGTCCAGACGGCCTCTGTGAATGGCAATCCCGCCACAACGTTGCAGGAGCCAGCCAATCAATGGTCCTGCCCAAATCGGAATCCCACGGTCATACAAAAAGCGCAGTTCCACAGGGCGAGCCAGTGGGCTGTAACGCTGGCGCGCTGTGCTGGGAGCTCGGTTCCAAAACAGATCAGCCAGGACGAGCGGATCCCGCGTGCTGGGATGCCGAAAGGCGATCAACAGCGTGGTTTCTCCGGCTTGGTGCGCTTGGAAGGCTTTGGCCAAGCCGTCGGCTGCATTCCCATTGCGTATCTCCAACCCCTGGGCGCGGAACACCAGGGGTAAAAGTCGACGCACAAGGCTTTGGACCGGTCGGCTGGACCGGGTGGGCAGACGTCGCAGGGCAGGACGAGCGAATTGGGTTGAGGCGCTGGGCATCGTGCCTGCAAGTGACGCGCCCATACTGATCTGATGAACCTTCTCTTGGAACCCCTGAGTCACGCCTTCATGTTGCGTGCGCTGTTGGTGAGTGCTCTGGTTGGTGGCGTTTGTGGGTTGCTGTCTTGCTACATGACCCTCAAAGGTTGGGCGCTGATGGGAGACGCGGTGTCCCATGCGGTCCTGCCGGGTGTTGTGGTGGCCTATGCCCTTGGCCTGCCGTTTTCGCTTGGGGCGTTTGTGTTTGGGGTTGGTTCAGTTGCTGCGATTGGCTTCGTAAAGCAGAAGTCGAGGGTGAAGGAAGACACCGTGATCGGTTTGGTTTTTACCGGGTTTTTTGCTCTTGGCTTGGTGCTGGTGTCGAAGACCCGCAGCAACATTGATCTCACACACATCCTGTTTGGAAATGTGCTCGGCATCAACGCGGCAGACATCGTTCAAACCTTGCTGATTTCCCTGCTGGTGTTGGTGACGTTGTTGGTGTTTCGTCGGGATTTGATGCTGTTTTGTTTTGACCCCACCCATGCACGCTCCATTGGCATCAATACGGGGGTTTTGCACTACATGCTGCTCGGACTGCTGTCTCTCGCTGCTGTCGCGGGATTGCAAACCGTTGGAATCATCCTTGTGGTGGCGATGTTGGTCACCCCTGGTGCCACGGCTTACCTGCTGACGGATCGTTTTGATCGGATGACCTTGTTGGCGGTGACCAGCAGTGTGTTGTCCAGCTTGTTGGGGGTTTTTATTAGCTATTGGACCGACAGCTCGACGGCTGGTTGCATCGTGTTGGTGCAAACCGCCCAGTTTCTCTGCGCTTTCTTGTTTGCTCCCCGTTATGGGGTGCTGCGCCGCTACGCAACGATGCCCTCCATCGGTGGTGAAACCAAGGATGCTGAAAAGCTCGACTGATCGGGACCAGCGTGTAGTGAGAGCTCAGCTTTTGAAACGCAACTGATTCTGAATCTGGTGTGGGGTTAAAGACATGCTGTCGTTGATCTCATGACCTCTCTTCATCAGCCTCATCGTCGTCATACACATCGTTAAACCGGTCTACACCTGCTTCCCGGAAGAGAAATTCTTTGGCGCGATGGCGTTGTTTTGTTCCTTCATCAGCCCAGGCTTCCCGATAGTCGCTGTCGTTGTCCATCCGATGTGCTTCCTTGTATGAATGCATCCATCAAAGAATGACCGCTGACAAGGAGCTACTTAAAGAGGTGGCGCTTGAGCTTTGGAACACCACCAAAAAGCTCCGCCCAGGGTTACCGAAGGCCCCGAGGGCACAACTGGTCCTCAAGGCTTTATTAACGCTTGGAGATATCAGCGACCAATTACAGGCCGCCATGATTCTTGGCGTGATCGAAGCTCAGGAGCCTGACGATGAGCCTGTCGATGAACCTGTCGACACCACGGACAGCGAAGCAGCTGGCGAAGACAACACTGTGGTTGTCGAAGAGTCTCGCTCGACCCCCCGTGTTGTCCGTAAGCGTTCAGGCGCGAGCTAACAGGTTCAGGCTGCCGCTGCTCCCCTATTTCGTCCGAGGGGTTCAATCCAGTCGCTCAAAACGTGCTGATGGTGCGTCTGAGCCTTGGCTGTGTCGGAATTGGCGATCCGGCAGCCCAAATTCACCTCTCCGTCGTCCATGAGACGACCAAGACGGATTGCAGCGGCTTCTTCAGCGCGGCTGAACAATTCTTGGTGGGACGCAAGCCAACCAACCTCAGACTCTGTAATGACACCGGTCGTTAGGGATTCGAGAACAACTTCTCCGACGGTCATGGGATGGATGTAACGAATTTGTTACATCCTGGCGTCTAGTCCGGATTTCCGTGGAATTGCAGCGGAGTAAGTCCTGCTTAAGCAGGCAAGACCTGTCGAAATCCATGGGCTTCCACCACGCTTAGCGATGTTCCGTACAACGCGCTGAGTTTGGTTGATGTGAGCATCTCAGCGGGGGTTCCATCTCCAACAATCCGCCCTTTGTCGAGGAAGAGAACACGCTGCATTTCCGGAATGATGGTGTCAATCCTGTGAGTAACTTGCACCAGGGTGGTGCCATGACGGCAGAGATCCCTCAGGGTATGGATCAGCTGATGGCATCCCTTCAGATCCAATGCTCGACTCGGCTCGTCCAGTACAAGGACGTCCGGTTCGTGCACCAAGGCACGGGCCATGAGTAAGCGTCGTCGTTGGCCATCTGAAAGCCTTCCATAGGGCTGATCCGAGATCGCACGAAGATCGAGTTGTTCGAGAACTTTTATCGCTCTGATGCGTTGCTCTGAGCTTGGGTTTTGGTCAAGTCCGAGGCGTGTCGAACCAAAAAAACCAGCAAGAACAACATCGAGGCCGGAGATCGCTCCTGGGATGCGCTCTTCCATGGGGGTACTCACAACTCCGAGGCGTTGTCGAAGCTGCCAAAGATTCACCGTTGAGCGTCCGAAGAGGTGCAGGTAGGCCTGCTCTTGAACGATTGGATGCAGCGATCGATCAATCAGTTTCACCAAGCAACTCTTCCCCGCACCATTGGGACCCAAAACAGTGGTCGACTCCCCAAGTCTTAAGTCAAGGTTGATGTCGTGGAGCACTGGGGCTCCCCCGAGCCAGGCTTCTCCGTGTCGGATTTCCAGCCAGTTGTTGGTGCTCAAATCACTCACTCAGCAAACGTTCGATGACCTGGTCGAGACCAGGTGCGATTGGTCGCATTTCACAACGCCGATCACTCCAGATGCTTCCCTGACGAAGCTCGCTGATGGACGTGAGCTTGAGATCTTGCCCCTCAAGCAACGTCAATTCCTCCGTCGGCACAGTCAGCGCTCCGCGGAACACATGGGCAACACGCAGTTCATTTTGATTGGTGAACCAATGCTCAAGGGGAGTGGTCGGTACCCACTTGATTTCTTCAAGCAGTTCACGATGCACGGCTTGAGATGGCGTTTCACCTGGATCCAGATGCCCTCCAAACAGCCCCCAGTGCCCTGGATAAAGGATCGTTTCCAGGTCGTCTCGTAGTTGTAGTAACCATGCCTCGTCGCGTTCGAGAACGGCTAGAGCAACCTCACGTTTCATTCGACCCCATTCGATCGTTGGCTCCAAAGAGCTAATCCACCCCCCCGACCACGGGCAACTAACCAACCCTGGCTTGGATCGAGATGAATCAGTGCAAAAAAGGGCATCCGTTGCGATGAAGCCGTCTCAATGGCTTTCCTAAACCAGACCTTTTCACCAATTTTCAACTGCACACTTTCAAAGCTGAAAAACAACAGTGGGCGTTCTCCTTTGAGCTGAGCTAAGCCATGAAAGCTGAGTTGAAATCCGGCAAATTGAACTCGGTTCTCAATCTGAATGTGATCAGATTCAGCAGAAACCGTAAGAATCAAACATGCATTCAAGGCCCGAAGACAACCATCAGTGCCAGGGGTGGAGGGATCGCCTGAACGTTTCCACGTTGTCTGTAGGTACCAGCATCCTCCGAGCTGTTCTGCTTGGATACCACTGCCATGGAGTCGAGCTTCTCGCTCAAGATTCAGCAGTGTTGGTCGATCGAGACCTGGTGCTGTTGTGATCATGGTGCCCATTAGTACCGCCACCCTTCCGGAACGAACCCATGGAACCGGAATTAAGCCGTAAAGACGTCCTCACGAACTTCATCCTGCGCGGTTTCAGAATTGGTGCAAGCACAATCGCAATTGTTGAACTCTTGCGAAGTGATTGGAGAAGTGCTGGCCTAGCCAGCCTGGCCTGGTTGATTTTTGTTCAGGTTGAGAAGCGACGAACCGCCCTCAAACCTCCGTCCTGAGAATCGAATCAATGCAATTGGGATGAGCTCGGATGTAAGCGTTGAATTCCATGGCCAACATGCGCGCTTCGAATGCATCGTTGGCATAAAAGCAGGATTCGAGCTTTTCACCGTCGGAAGTCTTATGCCGAACGGTGTAGGGGTTGCGGCCCTGAATCGAATTAGCCATCAATAATTCCCTGTATGGATTCACCGTGGCACTTGATGTGACCTTGGCGCCATAGCTATTGATTCATGTTTGCGTTTCAACGCTTCATGAAGTTATGGAACATCCCGATTAGCGAGTTAACAGAGATAGATGCACGAACGTCGAATCATGATTTTCACGTTGAACTAAAAAAATCCACAACCAGATCACCATCGTCGTTACGTGTGATGCGGAAATTAAATTTGTCCACATTGCCTGTCCAGATTCCGGCGTCCGGATCGGCTTGGTCACCCTTGAGGGTCTGCACGTTGTGGTCGTAAAGCTCGTGAAAGACGTGAGCAGCAACCTTGGCCGCCATCACCTCATCCATATCATCCAACTCATGGGCGGCAACACTGCAGCCCTCAAGCATTTCTGAGTCGAGGACATTTCCCGTGCCGATGTCTTCAACGAGGGAGAGGAGATCAGAATGGTCCATGAGTGCTTTGTTCTTCAATGAGTGTGTCAACACAAATCGCTGTTGTCAGCAATCCTGGATCTCAGGCAAAGAGAAAACCTATACCTCGTTGGCCAAGGATCGATTGAAAACACATGATGTGTAGAGGAATGATGATAAAAAAGTATCAATAAAACCAATGATCAAGTCAAAGCCAACGTGCGCTGGATGCCAAAAAGTCGCTTCGATAAAGTTCCAGGAATACAACTGATTATTTGGCAGATTGAATTAGAGATTCGTGAAAAGCCCTCCTGACACTTGATAATCTAGGATTCTTGCATCACTAAGAAAATAAAGTATGCATATTTTAGCCTCGATATGGATAACTCAGTGTCAACAGTATGTGTTGCAGGATGCTGGGCTCATGAATTGGCTTGATTTTGAATGTTGTGGAAGTATGAATTCTTGGTAACATCGATTGGTGAGCATGAAAAATTTATTGTAACTGTCTTAAATAATTATTTGTTTTATACAATTCGTTGTATGGATAAATTTTTTAAAAGTGTTCTCTTCAGTTTTGAGATAAAGCAACACCTTGTTTTAGAGTTGTCCCTCTTCGAGAGGGATTATGCCGCTCCCTACGGCTGCGATTATCGCTCAAGCCTCAACTGAGCAATTAAAGGAATATTTGATTGGCTTCACTGAACCTGCAGCCATTCTTGCGGTTCGAGAACTTGTCCAACGCGGCGAATCTGCCGAACAGATTATTAAGGAGCTTGAGTTACAGCTTCAACCTAGCCTCGATAATGGAATGCCGATGCGTTCATGCCAGGCTTTGATAGCGTCACTTAAATCTGAGTTCTGCGGATAGGAATAGCATTGCTTTATTAATCGTTCTTTACTTTGAATTCTAATATATTTCTAGGATCGAGCTTATTTTTTGTCTTCTCACGCAAATTGTCTAAACTTAAAGCCCCGAGATTGAATGGTGAATTCAGCTTCTATCCGACGATTTATATTGACCTTGATCACAGGATACCTGGCAATATTTGGAGTGAGGCAGCTCCCCTATGAATTTGAAAATGAATGGTTTGTCCTTGTTCCTGTCCTTCTGATTGTCTATGTACTCACGACTTGGATTGATGGACAGGTGTTTGGGAACGATCAGCCCATAACCTCCGTTGCGAAGAAGAAGAAGCTAAATACAAAAAATACAGATAAGAAAGGTTTTGGTGATGGTTAACGACTTTTGATCTCTGCATAAGTATTTGCCCACTTAGTCGGAGTGTTTGTTGTCGTCTGTATAAGGATTCTTATCCGGTTTCCAGTTGCCTTTGTAGTGGGGGTACAAAAAGGTCCAATCTTCATCAACTCTAATCCCAAGTTTTTTGAGTAAGCGTTTGGATGAATCCGATGTGGTGTAACCGATGGCAATTTTTTTCCTCTTCCCACAGGTATGGGCGATGGCATCAAGGACTTCTGTACACCCCTTCTTGTCTTCAAGAACTGCACGCTTCCACTGCCCATAGACTTTCTCCCCATGGCTATTGATGATGGCTTGACGCACTTGATGAGCGCCAGTTTTGTAAAAGTCTCCGACTAGGACTGAAAGACTCCATCGAGGATAAGTTTCCTCGAGTCCTTCAGTGTCATCAAGCTCAAGAGATCCACACCAGAACCCGCTCATCCAACAAAGTTGCGCACCGTTTTTATATTTTTGTGCAAACAATCCTTTTCCAGGTCGACGAAGTAATAGTTCAACTTTTGCGGGTGATCGAACAACTTCATTGCTTTTATCGATAAAAATTCGGCGGGTCCATTCGTATTTGTCTGATTCCTTTAGGTGGCTTCTTAGTTCGTCGAGCGTTGGATCCTGAAAGTGTGGTGGCTTGTTGAAGTTGTGTTTTGTGAGCTTCCAGGACGTTCCGTCTCCACGAGTCGGTTCGTCAATGAAATTAGCCATTAGTGAATCAACTCCGATGCACCTGAGGGTTCTATAGGAACATCGTACAAGACATACCTTGATAACAGATTTTTAGAGTTTAAATTTCTGCATTGGCTCAAGGATTTAATCTAAATACAGTAATACATCCAAAAGGTTCGATTGTTCTTTCCTGGAATAGCACTTGCTGTTGAAGTGGTCTTCATTATCTCTCTCCCTATACTTGTATTTCTGCCGACAACGTCATTTATTGAACAACTTTAGGACTTGCTTTATTAAGCCAATGGCATTGTGTTGGGTTGTTGGATATTTTGCACTAAGTCAATTAAGCTCTTGAGTGTTGTTGCTTTGACAATCTATCGATATTGATATGGATTTATCTACTTTGGCTCTGTGGGGAATAGTTTCCAGTCACCTTCTGGAATCTTTGGTGGTTGCACCAGGTTTTTGGGTTCCTGAAACAAGACGCGCCATTCAGGCACTCGACACGGTACGAAGTCTGGGCTTTCAATTCGTATCCCTCCCAAAACCGAAGGAGCCCCCTGAAAACCTGATTTCCACAATCCTTCTTGTTTCAAAGGATCGCCCTTGAACCAAACCCAACAACGTTCATTCGCGCAGGTTGTGGACTTTGGCGCTGCCATACTAAAAAGTTGCTACGTCTTGTATGAATCTACCCGTCCTATCCAAAAAAATATCTTGATAGGGCCAGTACTTGAGTGGTGATTATTGTTTTTCCACCCATTGAATGGGATACTGAGTTAACTTATTAACGCTAAGATCCTTATTTTTTGAAGGTGACAATGTCGTGCGACAACCATTAATGAATTTTTTAAACCATTTTTTGGTGCCCTTTAAGGTTGAATATAAGTTCATCGAATCTTAAATCTCTACTTAGATCTTATCGATTTATCGAGTTGTCGCAACATGCAGGCAGTATCGAAATGGGTTAGAGATATCGATCGACATGGTTGCGTATTTTTGTGGTTGATCCTTGCTAAATGATGGCCCAATAAACTCTTGGGGCTTGTCTAAGGATTGAATGGTCTTTTGGCCTTAATTTGTCAATGGAAAAACTCATGGATGGATGAGCCGTCCGTCTGGGGCGACAACGTTGGGCGTCAACCCAGTCGATTCGTTTGTTTAATTTAATATTGAATCAGCCAGGTAGATGTTTGTTCGATGACGATTTAAAAAAGCCCCCGAAGGGGCTTTTGATCAATCAGTTGATGTAAGAGATCCCGCATTGAATGCAGGTCGTCTGTTCAAACTGACTCGTTGGAGCTTGATGGGCGGTGGTATTAACACCGCGATAAGCGGTCTGGCGAAGATGAGCCATTTGAGCCCCATTAAGGCGTTGCTTGCGCTCTTGTGTGCGCTGCGCGAGGGCGAGAGGTGACATGAAAGTCTCCACAGTGACCAGATCCCCGTTGCGTGACCTGGCTCTAACTGCAACCGACAACCGTCAGTTCAACGTCCTCTAATCATACAGATAATGAAGACCAGATGGGGGGAGTGTTGGTAGCGGGTTCTGACGACTCATCCATCAGGGTTGTCCTTGATCGTTTCTTCTGGGGTCAAGGCTTTTATGCCCGTTGAGTGGCCTCGTTCCTGCGAACAAGATTGTGGCGTGAGCGATAGCGTCCAGTCTTGAAAAGGGATGTTGGGTCTTTTTAGCCGTGTCCATTGGTTCGTGGACGACGTTCTCTAGAGAGCTCATGACAACCGATCCATCGCTTGGATGGGTTGTTTGAGTCGTCTGATTAGTTCAGTGTTTGCTTTCTGCCTGTATTTGGGTGTTGTTGTGTGATCCGCCCCGTGGGTCATCACCTTGATCAACTCAAATGGATCCTCCTCTTGCTCATCGTTGAGGTCGATGTAACCCACGCCTTGGTCTATTGCCTTTGTAAGCCATTTCTCTGTTCTGTCGTTTTTGTTGCCGAAAACACCGATAGTGACCCTTACTGGGATGGTGATTTCGGTTTTCCACATCCCATCGCATCCCATCTCTTTACGTATTTCTGGGCTTTCCTCAAATCTGGGCGTTGAGATTTTCATGGATTTTCATTGGATACTGTCAGTAAAGCGAAGATCGATCTCGAAAGCACTCTGAATTTCTGCGGATCAATTACTGCATGCACGTCTTGAAGGAGATCGAGAATCATCACGATCACAGGGCCGAGCTTTGTTTGTTGCTTCTTGGTCAGCTTTTTGATTACCTTCGCGGTTCAAGCAGCTAAAAACAACCATGTCCAAGGATCCTGCTCGATCAGGATGAACGGTCGGGTCTAACGGTTTTTGTGTTCCCCTATTCACAAAGCATCCATACGGACTTTTTAGGTTTGTATGGGGCTCATAGGCTCCAGTCAGGTAAGGGGATATCAGGTCGTTTTAAAAGACAAAATGTCGTACCCGCATTGCCACGGCAGATGCGCAGTGCATCATCCACAACGGTGATATCAAGCCAAGCTGGGAAACTTTGCTCAATCGTGCGCAACAGCTGCAGTTTGCGTCCTGCAATGCTTGGACCAGCCCAGCCTCCACGCTTGAAGCTCACGTTCACCCGTTGTTGACTGACAACGCTGATCTCAGCATCCACCTGGATGCCTGCAAGTTGCCCGAGCGGACCCCCCAATTGAAGAATATTGCGTCCTTTGCCTTGTTCCGGATCAAGGATTTGCAGATTGAGTAGTCCTGGTGATTGTTTCAACCACGGTTGACTCGAGCTACTCCATCGCAGCTCCCAAGTTCCGGTCAGTTGTTTGAGTTGTTGCGTTAAGTCTGCAGGTTGCTCTTCCTCAAGGCGATTCACCAGCTCGGAAATTTGCTTCGAGTTGGGTTGTTCTCGCAGCAGCTCAATCAAAGTGCTTCGTGTCTGTGTCAGCGTCGATCAACCTGTCAGTTCTTCCATGTTGGCTTGTCGGTGCACAGTTCTGTGTTGCTTGAGTGGGTTGGTAACCCTGATTGCCTGTCCCGTTAATGCCAATTGGCAACCCGAGCCCGAGCCCATGGCTTGGAGTCGACTACGCACGAAGCATCTCGATGGTGAGGGTTGGACTTTTGTGGATGCAATTTCTAACCCGCAGCTTCAAGCTGCTGAATACTTGCGGTCTCCGCGAGCCACCACAACACCGTCTGATGAGGTTGTGGTGGAGATTGAGGCCGGTTTGTTGTTAAAACGTGCTGATCAGTCGGATTGGACATCAAAAGTGATTCCGATGCGTGCTGTTTGCAACGCAGGGCGGATGGATCGCCAGAATTCGTCCGGGACTTGGAATGCGTATCCCGTTCGGCCCGACACGCCGGCTAAGGTCGCTTGGATGTGCTCGTTACCATGACCCCTCAGACCTTCAAGTACGAGACGCCGGAACGGTTTGGTGAATCCTTAACCACCGCCCGTCCCTGGAACCGTTCTGCCCTTGCGGAGGTGGAACGTCTCAACGGCCGTGCAGCGATGTTGGGCTTTGTGGCTGCAATCGTCGGTGAACTGATGACGGGCTCCGGCATTGTGGGTCAGCTCTCTGGAGTTGTTCGTTGGTATCTCGACCTCGGTTGATTTATGTCTGTTGTACGAGTTCTTGAAGAAGCTCAGCGTTTTAAGCTAGATCGTAGTGATGATGCTCTTTTTTATAATGAGCCTCGCTTTGTTCATCATTTAGATGCGCCGTTCAGAGAACGTCTAACAAGTCTGTATCAGCAGAGGTTACCGTCTTGCGCTGTTGTTCTCGATTTGATGAGTAGCTGGGTTAGCCACCTCCCAGATGACGTGATTTATGACGAGGTCATCGGACATGGTTTAAACCTTGAAGAGCTCAATGCCAACAGCCGACTCGATCGTAATTGGGTTCAAAATTTAAACAAGGATCAACATTTACCGCTTAAGGATCTCAGTGTAGATGCAACTTTGATTGTTGCTGGTTGGCAGTATCTGCAACAGCCTGAGGCTATCGCCGCTGAACTTCTACGAATCACCCGCCCAATGGGGCAGGTGATTGTAGCTTTTTCGAACCGGATGTTTTTTACCAAAGCGCCTCAAGTTTGGACCGATGGTGACGATGGTGACCACCTGTCTTATGTGTCTTCCGTTTTGAAGGCTCAAGGGTGGATGAATCCTGAAATCATTGCTGAGGAGACCCGTTCTGATGGTGTTATGGGACTGTTTGGCGGCAAGGGCGATCCCTTTTTTGCTGTTATTGCTACGAAATCAAGGTAGCTATAGCTACTGCCCAGCGGCATGATTTGACAGATCGATCCTTGCCAATTCTAAGGGCTTTAATCCATATCATTCTCGAAAATAGTGAATGAACTGATTTGTCTCGCTTTATGAGAGTCTGTCTTAAATTTAAGTCTTTGATTTGGCGTACGCCTGTGCTTCTTGAAAAGAGGCACGGTCAGCCATGGTGGTTTGGCATGAATTCTTGTTCTGGCTATGATTCAGGTATGAATTATGAAGTTTATTCTGCGGCCCTTCGCATTATTGGACTGATGAAAAATGATTCAAGGCTTTGTGGCAAAGCCTCTGATTATGGCGATTGGTATAATAATCTTTTAGAACATATTTGTGATTTTGAATCAGAAAATCTTGAAATGTGTTTGGTCCTCAGGGCTTTGCGAAAAGAAATGTCAGATCACTCCTCGTAGTTATGGATCCGCTAAGCCATGCGTGTAAGGGCAATGAACTCAGTGTGAACATTTTAAAAGTGGACAGAACTAGCGTTTGAAGGGATTTTGAGTTTTCATCACCCATACAATGAATGCCCAAGTGATGATTAGAAAGATTGTCATTATTCATTTCTAATCAGTTGATCAGCTTGGTTGGGTCCGACTTGTGTACGGAGAACCGCATTGATCGCAATCTACGAAATGGAATCTTTCGCGGCTTGCATTTCGGTGGGGATCACCGCCGCTTGAACAAATGCTAATTGAAGGCAAACTCATTAGAGTCCCAAGATATGAACGTCGTAGGAAATGATCGAAACCATCGATAACGTCTTGAATCAGCTGGTTTTGGCCGGTGGCGAAAAAATCGATTGGATCGAAGGAGAAGAGCGCAAATGCCCCAAGGGAAGTTGGTGGGTTGATGAACCTGTTGACCATCAGTTGTTTGATGATCATCTTCAGCCAACAGCCATGATTCAGATGCAGCATTTAGCCATGGTGGTGGAACTCAATCAAACAGCACACGCCCATCTCCATTTGTTGTTCGATCCTGAAACACGACGCATTGAAGCGGCTGAAGTTTCGGATCCCTCTACTGGGGGAACTCTTCTCACCCTTCTGTTTTGGCCAGGACTCACCTCGGCCCGGAAACTAGCCATTGCAACAATGACCCATTGGCTTCAAGCCATCGACGATGGCTGGTTGGATTCTCCCAGTGCGCTCGATGCGTCTTAATAGCCTTTCTTCGTAATCTCGCTCAATACGAGAGATGCTTCGTTTTGGTTGAAAGGGGGCCAGGTCTTCACATTCTTTATCATTTCACCTTTATTGCAGTCACGGTGCGTTCCGCCGGTTAGCGATCATATGCAAATGAAAGATGAAATCAAACTCAGTATCGCTTTTCTTGCCCTCAATGCAGGAGTCATTGCTTTGGTGGTATCTGGCTATATCAAAGGTGGGATGAATTTCGGGTCAGTGGTCGATTTCATTTTCAAATAGTCAAAGCTGTCAAATCAATTCAGGGTGATTTGGGTCTCCCTTAAATGGACCTTGAATCCTACTTGTAATCCATCCACCATAAAATTGTCCCGGTTGTGCAACAACCCTCTCTCCCTCCAGGTAGCAATGGTCCACGAGCTTTGGGTAAACGCTGACCCAAGCTTTTAAGTCTGAATAGTGATCACTGGGATCCTCGTAGCTCCAGCCGGCATGCTGTCTGAGATTGTCTCCATTGGCTTGAGATAAATTCCAATACGTTGCTAGCCCTTTCCATTCGCAAAATGATGGGCGACCTGAGGTTTGGTGCAATGTTCCAGAGGTGAACGCTGATGGTTTGATGTAAATACTCGGCGGATGAAATGTTTCGCATACTCTTATATATTCACAGTCTTCTGCAATAACTTCGTTTTGTATCACAATTGATACGGGACCGGTGATGATCTCTATTCGTGGTGGACGTGGATAATCAGCAACAATTTCTTTGATAGCCATTGATGATGTCTCTCCTGATTGTTAATACTAGACTGTTTAACTGTTGCCTGGTTATTTTAACACTTTAATGTGTAAAGTTGCTTGATTTCAAATTATTTTATAATCAGAATTTATACCTATGAATTCCAGCGGTTTGGATCCTGTTGAGTTGCGGGAGTATTTCTGCTTATTCTTGCAAGGTTTTCTATGATCTATAGATTTTACCTCGAAGTTTCTGAATGACAGGGATGGACACGTTGAGTTTATTTGGCAACGTGAATTACAGAGCTTTATTGGTGATTCATGTCGTTCACCCTTCCTGGTTTGTTGACTTGGCAATTTCGAATTGTGCTGATTGGACAGCATGTGGTTTTAGAAGCTTCGTCGGATAGTCAGCGACTCAGCACCATTCTTGATCCCACCAGCAGCCGAATACGCCGTGGATATGATTTGATTCAATCTCCTCAATGTGCCTTGATTAATGATTGTCCTGCTTGATGGCTTGGATCATCCGCATGGGAATTAATCATTTTTTATCTTTGTATGCCTTAAATAGCTGAAGCATCTACCAACCCAGCTCATTTGCTCCGTAGGTTATTGATTGGTCCATCTGGGATGACTTAGACGACTCGTTTCGATCATTGGGAGCAAGTCTGCCTTTGGCGTAATTTGATTTCTCAACAATGTCGGTGCAATCCCCTTCGTCGTTGGTGATTTCAGTCGGAGAAGGCATGTGTCAGTGGATTCCACGCTGATTAAGGATCCAACAGGGATCACTTCCGACACAGCTCGTTCGCTTGAAAAGCAGCGAGATGAAATCGTTTTGCGTCTTGCATGATGGGCGGTCAGGCATTGTGAGGTCACATTGCAGTCGGATACGCCGATGACCAGCAAAAGTGTGAGTAACAGTCCCAGTGAAATGGGTGGGTTTGGCAGTGCAACACCGAATCGTTCCAAAGCCTCAAAGGCGAAGCGAAAGCCAGGAAAAGCCAACCACCGACGAGAACAGTGCCCCCTAGGTCGTGATCCTGAGATCGATGCCATTAAGGCTCGTCAGAGCCTTGGGTTGCCCTTAACGGGTCGCTTGAAGGCGCAACAGGTGAAACAAGCTCATAAGTTGCTTGCTGTTCAACATCATCCAGATAAAGGTGGTGATCCTGAGATGATGACGCGCTTCAACAATGCCCGTGATGTTTTGCTTGAGCCCGTCATGGAAAGTATCGCCTCTGAATAACCTGGCTTCAACGTTGAGGGGGACGGCCAAGCACTAACCAACAGATCAGAAGGACTCCGCTCAGGCTTATGACTGTATAAATCCAGTCCGCATAAGGGGTCCAAAACAGTCCTAAGTAAAGCTGATTCAACGATCCCAAACCAATACGAGGACTGCCAACAAGGCACCGAATACCAAAAATGGTGTTGCGATGGTCAAGATCGATTGAGTGTCCATCGACGACGTGCTTTATACAAATTTTCTTCGCGTAGGCCCTTGGTTGTCAATTCTCTGATATCGATTGATACCTATCGTGAATTTATTATTCTTCTATAATATTCTGCTTATCGATTTAATGACTCTTTTTTAGTATGCTATTAAAGTTAAATCGATGAGGGTTTATCTTGCGATCATAGCGGTCTGAATTAACGTAGCAAATTAACTTTAAAGAATCCCAGGCCTAGTCCAAATGATTGCTTTTTATCGCGATGTAAGGTAATTGAGATATCAAAATCCATTAACCCATTTTGTTCAATCTCTTGACGTGTCAAGCAGTGGGCGTCGTCGCATTCAAACTGGTCTAAAATATTGTCCTTATTGGTTTCTAGATTGTCTACTATATGTTTTAGTACATGGTCTCTCCAAGCATTTATTGCTTGCGGAGTAATCGATTCGTTGTTCATTGTAGCAGTAATAATTGAGATTTTAGAGTGAAAAGCTGTAGCCTACATTGATGCGTGGCCGACTATGTTGATAATAGTTGGGATTGACGATGACGGGGCGTGGTGCTCGCCATATTGGTGCAACAACTAATGGTCGACGGATTGGTTGATAATAGACTGGCATGTCATTGTAGTATTTATATTGTTTTTTTATTGCTTTTTTGTAGGCTTTATTGTATCCCCGTTGATAACCTTTGTTGTACGACTTTTGTTTTTGATTCTTATGATGATGTCCATGGTGATGGCCGTGGTTTTGATGGGCAAGAGCCGGTGCGTTGACGAGGCTTGTTGATGTCACAACAAGTGAGGCCATAACAGCTGCACAATTGAGATTCGGCATGATTTGATATTCAACTGTATTGAATGTATTGAGCCCTGTTGCCTGTGTTGTGAATTTTCTTCCTTTTAATTGTGACTGAATGTGATCTTTCAAGTCTGGTTCGATGCCCAAGTATTGCTTCACTAGATCAACCAGTAGCCTGTCCAGTCTGGAACCTCAGATTCAGAGAGGCCTCCTGATCCGGGTGTCAATTGAACATGCCATCGCCCATTGCCATCGATCGGTAGGAGATCATCGATGAGTGGGTCGCCATTGATCGGATGTAAATCATCTTTGTGGATTTTCGTCATGCCCTTGAGCCAGCGTTGCTTAGCTTTGGACTTTGCTAACTGATGTGTTCGCGCAACAATGATTCCAAATTCGTGCTGTTCTGCCATGGTTTGGCTTGAGTATCCCCCTAAGTTGACAAACCATAGGTAGTCTTCACCCGGCAATTGTTTGACTGATGGTGAATGAATGACAGTAACATCCATCCCATCAACATGCTCGATTATTCGATAGCTATCGATATGTAGCCCTTTTTTATCTCCAAACCATTCTTTTTTAAGTGAGATAATTGTGTCTTCAATTGATTCCCCAACGACCCAGCGGACATCATGGAGTTCAATATTACAGCCTTTGATGCGACCCCCTAAAACAACAAGGTACAAATGGTATTTCATGGATGAAGAATGTCACCAGTTTTTGGTTCCCTGATTAATACTATTCGTTCGTTTCATGCTTCGGTCTATATTGTTACTTTCCTAAGCTTCCTTGCTTAGTGCATCTTTTTGCATTCGCATGATGCGTTCAAGCACAGTTTCATTTGACATTCGTGAATTGAGACGCTCGACTAATAAAGGAAAGGCAAGCGGACCAGGTCGTGGTGTTTGTACATGTAGCCATTCCTGAGTAGCTGCGCGTGTTAATGCTTTTTCTAATCTGCTGAGTTCTAGCTGATCGTGTATCACTTCTTGATAAGCCTGCTGTAGTAAACGATTGTTAGGTTCATGGCGATTAAAAACATCAAATAGTAATGATGCACTGATTTGGAGTTGACCCGTGCTTTTGCTTGCCCCTGGAAAACCTCGATTCATCAGTCCTGCAATCTGTGCAATTGCTCTAAAACGTCGTCGTTGCAGCTCTGAAAGGTTAAGTGCATTTTTTAAATCATCCTCAAGGTTATTTTGATCCAGCAAATGGTCGGCATGATCCTCCACAAGTTCTGCCATTGGGTAACTTCTTGGTGCTAATAACTCAAATCCATAATCATTTACAGATACTGTGATTGTTCCGCGTTCCAATTTTGTGAGCCTTGATGCCCATAAAAATCCTATGCCTTCATGTACAAATCGTCCTTCAAAAGGATATGCAAAAAGATGAGTTCCTTCTCGAGTTTGACACGTTTCAATCAATAGTTGATGGATTTTGGGTAAAACTGAAAGGTCCTGCTGTCGATCAAACAATGGTTTTAATGCCCTCAGTTCTGGTGTATCAAGATCTCCTCGTCTGGCTCGATCTATTTCTTGACGTAAGTGATGTGTTAATAAATCAGATAGTGCCATCTGTCCACCTGCCCATGCTGGCACTGTGCGGCTTTTCTTCGTACTGACTTTGACGTAGGCCGTCATCTCGCGTAATCGGATGAATTCGAGTTGCCGTCCGGCAAAAAAGAAGACATCTTTGGGCTTGAGTTGACTTATAAATGTTTCTTCGACATGCCCTAGAACAGCTCCTCGAATGAACCGAACTGTTATTGAGGGTGCTGCTGTAATCGTTCCAATATTAAATCGGTGTAATCTAGCGATTGTTTTTTCACGAATATGATATCTATTGGTTTCTGCACTCCACTCCAGCTTTTTGTATCTTGCATAGGCGCCTAAACATTCACCACCTTGTTCGAGAAACATTAAACACCAATCCCAGTCTTCTTGACTAAGATTTTTATAGGATGCACTTCTTCTGACTGAATGAAGTGTTTGTTCTGGGTTGAAACCAGGTCCACAAGCAAGACTCGTTAGGTGCTGCAGTAATACATCAAGTGGTGCAGTTGGTGGCTTACGTTGTTCAACCAACCCTTGTTCTAGGCCTCGTCGTACCGCACTAAGTTCTAAAAGCTCGAGTGCATTTGTTGGCATAAATAATACTTTGGATGTGCCTCCTGGTATATGTGCAGATCGTCCTGCCCGCTGTAACAGACGGGCTAGATTTTTTGGACTTCCGATTTGTACAACTTGTTCGACTGGTTGAAAATCCACACCTAAATCGAGTGAACTGGTGCAAACAACCCAACGAATCTCACCAGCTTTCACCGCGGCTTCAATTGATTCGCGTTCCCCACGATCGATTGCGCTGTGATGCAAGGCGAGTGCTCCTTCCATTTCAGGACAGGCGAAACGAAGGCATTGATGCCAGCGCTCTGATTGATTTCGCGTATTGGTGAATAGCAGCGTGCTGATGCCCGGATTGAGCACAGCCACTAATTCTTCATACATTCGTAGTCCAAGATGACCCGCCCAAGGAAAACCATCAATTGTCTCTGGAAATATGCTGCTGATTTCTGTGGTTCTGGCAGGTGCACCGCCAATCATTTCAGCTTGGCTGTTAGTCCCGAGTGCGTGATATGCCGCTTGATCCAAATTTCCAATCGTCGCGCTGATTGCCCATGTTTGGAGTTCATTATGTTGTTGGCGAAGCCATGAAAGACACAGTTCTGTTTGGCTGCCTCGCTTGCTCCCCATTAATTCATGCCACTCATCCAAGATCACGGTGTCGAGGTTGTTGAACAACTCCTCCGCTTTTGGATTACTTAGCAGCAGGGTGAGTGATTCTGGTGTGGTAACTAAAATTTCTGGTGGTGACTTGAGTTGTTTGGTTCGTTCATTGCTTTTGGTGTCTCCATTGCGGATTCCCACCCGTAATGGCCAGCCCATCGTTTCGATTGGTTCTCTGATGGCAACTGCAAGATCTCGACTCAATGCGCGAAGTGGGGTTAGATAAAGCAATCGAATGCCTGGTCGCTTTGACTCTTCAGCCAACATTCGGCTAATGGGTCCCATCACAGCAGCGAACGTTTTACCGGAGCCTGTAGGCACCTGAATCAGTCCACTTTTACCCCTCCGGTAGGCGTCCCAAGTTGCCTGTTGAAATGGCAAAGGAGTCCATCCTTTTTTGTTGAACCAATCGTGAACAGTATT
>ERZ891134.780-NODE-780-length-24509-cov-9.273289_pt1 | contig 24509 bp, 25 predicted proteins | sample MGYA00520888_ERZ891134 | MGnify/ENA primary metagenome ERZ891134 (study PRJEB32303, sample SAMEA104408692) | aquatic metagenome | biome: Brackish water; feature: Coastal; material: water | place: Baltic Sea | collected 2014-10-23 | depth 10 m ... | reverse complement strand
CCCATCCTAGGTCTTTTCCAGTATCCATTGTCATTATTACTCCGCCGTCATCACCAGGTGCGTCAGCGCCACTAAAGGTGTATAGCTCTAGGCTACCGTCAGTGTTGCTTTCTGCTAGGTTAGCAGCCCATACGTATAGTACACCTGCTAGAACCACAGTGATTGCAACCATTAGGATAGTTGCGATGACCGGGCTTACTGCTTCATCATTTCTTGTTTCGTTATTCATATTTTTGTCCTCCATACCCGTAGCCGGGTGTATTCCTCCCACCGCCGGCGCCATATTTAACCATAGTGCCGGTCAAAGTAGGAAATTAGTGCAAAAAACGCGCAACTGCGCGAATGTTCAATAAAACGAGATTGCCCTGTCAGTGGTGCAAACGGTTTGTATAATGCCAAAAAATAACATTTGGTATCTAGTGAAAAAGAGGTGAACGGGTGAGAGTAACGCAGAGGGGATGGGATGCACTCAACAGAACTCAAACAGCCCGTTCATTTCTCCCGATGCACTCACAGTTTATATTGGTCACGGATAAAAAAAAGGAAAAACCCGTTTTCTACAACAAATAAGAGGATTAATGATTTTATTCCACTGTTAATATTTCTGGACCGCCAGCAGTAACATAAGCCGTGTGTTCAAATTGACATATGTTGCCACCATCAGCACAAGCAAGAACATGGTATGTCTCTAGGAACCTGATACTGATTAGTTTCTTAACAAGTGCATTCCATTTGCTTTGTCTGCTTGCTTCATCTGCTTCAGGAAATGGCTTTTCTAACATTGGAAAAGCCCAGCGTTCGGCAAATGGTAAGGTCGAATAGCGTTCTTCTAAGTTACGCGCCAACTGGGCTCCTAGCGGTTTTAATTGACCCTTTGCTCTAGCTTTTCGTGAAGTAGTAATGCCAGTTAAACGATAAATGTTTGAGGAATTTGGTTGGCCAATATTTTTGATCATCCCGCTACTGCCTGTAGTATTAAATGGCTCAATGGCGTATACGCCACCTTCTTCTACGACTCCTTTGAATCCACGGTTATCAGGGCCACATGCATAAGATGGTACAGAAACACCAGCATGTAATTCCCACGGTTTTAGTTGATGGCCACATAAATTCCTAATCGGTTGGAACCCAGCATCAATTGAAGGTTGTGCCGCAGCAGCTCCTACTTTGTACCATGGAGTTCCGGGATGCAACATTTCTATGGCGGCATCTCTAGCCTCTTTTGCCGCCTTTATTTGTTCAGTGTGGTTATTTGTATTGCCTACTTCGATAGTTAAGGCATTATCTCCAATATGGCCTTTGATGTGTACACCGTAATCTATTTTCACGCAATCGCCCTTCTGTAATACCATGTCGCCATCCCAATCTTCAACAGGCGATACATTGTGATCGGTTGTGAAATGTGCTGCAATATCATTTACCGCAATTGTTCCAGGAAATGCAGGTTTTCCACCGTGCCTATGGATGTACCTTTCGGCTGCTTCAATCGTCTCATGTAATGTAGCACCAGGAACAATTTTTTCTTTCATTGCTTCAAGAGTTCTTCTGGCAACATGGCCAGCATCTTTCCAATACTTTAATGCTAATTCCTCATCCATGTCTCCACGTCATTTCTAGGTACTACGCCCTCTCTGATAATAGTTACCGTATAATCGGTTGAATTGCCGTCTAATTCCTCGAGTGATAAGATAGTGCTTGGTGCCCCTCCTGGGCATTCCCCGACAATGATAGATTTCTCATCAAGTCCTAGTATCTTCGCGGCTAGTGTTGTATCGTAAACAGGTTCAACGCCACTATGATTTGCACTAGTGGCCGTAATTGGTCCGATGGCTTTTACCAGCGCAATGCCGCGCTTATCAGCCAATACTCTAACCGCAACCCGGTTGCCACCCAGGCGTATATCTAAAGCCTCTTTAGCATCAAGAATCAGTGTGATGCTACCTTTAGGAAAGGCATTAAGGATTTCATGAGCAATGGAAGGTACGTTTACTAACAGTTCTGCTTGTGTTAAAGAGGCTACACCCAAGCTTACTGGTTGAGAACTGGGGCGGTTCTTTATTCGATACAGATTATCCAAGGCATCACTGTTTGGCAAGCAACCAAGTCCGGGTAGTGTTGAGGTGGGATATACTACAACGCCGTTAGAGTATAGGTTTGCAATAACCGCGGGGGGTATCTCACTCAAGTTATTCACCACTATGACTTAGCCCACTTTTCAACATGTAATTTTGCTACCTCGGCAGCTAGTTCTTTATTCTCAGTTTTTACTAATAACTTTCCACTTGGGTACAGTGTTAAATCACAAGGCCCAGAAAAAGTCCAGCATAATCTATTTCTAATACCAACTTCATATCCTGCTTTTTCAATTATAGTTCCAACGGACTCTAAATCGATTGATTCAACATTTTCCGGCACAATCTGCCAAGCAGCTCTATTGCCACATAATTCCATAACAAATCCGTCAGTCATTACTTCACCTACATTGGCGGCCTTGTTGGCTTTTTCGATTTTGGCGGTCCAGAGGGTGGGCCACTGGGCGGCCCTGACGGTGGTTTTGATGGTGGACCGCTTGGCGGTCCAGATGGAGATTTGGATGGTGGTCCAGAAGGCGGCCCACTTGGTGGACTAGTTGGAGATGAACTTGGTGGGGCAGTTGGTGGCCCTGTTGGTGGAGCAGTTGGAGGCGCAGTAGGTGGGCTAGTAGGTGGAGTAGATGGTGGCCCACTTGGTGGGCTAGATGGCGGAGCAGATGGTGGCCCTGATGAAGGAATATTAGGCGGTTTATCTATCGGCTTATCATGGCTTTTGGCCTGAGTTGGCAAAGGTGGAGGGGAGGCAGCAGTGTTTGGTTTAGACACTTCTTCTTTTGCTGGAGCCAAGTTCTTTGAAAACGATAAGATGTCGCTGTTTGATGCACTCTCCTCGACAGTAGCAGGGGCCTCAATAACGGGTTTTGGTGCCAAAGGTGCAGATAATATATCTGAAGATTTTTCCCACGGCGGGGTTCTTGCAGCGCCCTCGGGGGGTGCTTCTGCAGCGTCTCCAACTGAAATTGCAGTAGAGCCGCCTTCGGCATTTTCGCCGTAATAAGAGGTGAGTTTGATTTCATTAGCATCGATCACACCACGTTCTTCCACACTGCCAAATTCACCGAATTCGGAGGTAAAAGCGTCAGTAAACATGCCACTGCCAATCGCATTATTGAACACTCGGCCTTTTTTTGCTTGATAGGTGAAATCATGTTCGTATGGTCCTAAATCGGCAACAATCGTTGGAGACCTTAGCATAAAAGTCCAATTGCCAGATGATAGCGGAAATTCAAAACTGAAAGTTCTGGTTAATCCCGGGCCAAGAGAACTAATGCCTTCCTCGGATTCTACCTTTTTGTTATCACTTGTTTGGATAAAGATGTCTAGACCGCCAACCGGAATCGCCGATTCATTTGCTACGTCTACTGCGACTTGTATGACATCTTCATCATCGTCATCAATCTCCATGACCACAGACATCAGTCGACATTCTATCGGCGAGGCCTTGGTAAAATGTTCTTCGGTCATGCTAACCCTCCTCTAGAATGGCACAGTCGGTAATACTTGAAATAGATGTCTAAAAGTTTTCATCGTAATTTATTACGAGTTTCAACCGGTAAAGACCAGTCCACAGCAGCAACAGTGTGGTTCTTAATATCTATAGCAGTACGATATTCATCATCCTTGGAGCGGGCTTTGAAGGCATCCCTCATACCGAACCATAGAGGGCCAATTATTGGCAATAAATAGACTAGCTTAGATACCGCTCTTGGACTCCAATGATGTTTTTCAAGTGCGGTGCCATCATCATGGACAATCGCAATCCTGAATGCTCTTTGACCTAGAGAGCGGCCGTAAGCTCGGCCAGTATATTTCCAATACAGCCAGTGAGATGTTAGTAAAATAACCCAGTTAGAGGAGAAAAATAAGATGTACTGAGCACCACCGTTGATTAATTCAAAGTTAAGCAGATTTAGCGTTAGTTGCCCTCCAGTAAGAAATGTCAAGACGATAGAAATCAACAATACATCCAGCATAAAGCCAGCAATTCTTTTCCACACAGGTGCGATGAGCATTCCTTCAGGAGCACTGGCCAACACCACTTGGGCAAGGGTGCCGCCACCTTGGTGAAGACTAACTGGGCTCTCTGCCATGTAATGTCCTTGAGGGCTTACTTTGTCAATCTACGCATTAATCCTGGGAAAGATGCCAAGCGAATAGATTACGCTCCTCAACCCACTCAAGCCAAGAATTCCAGGTTTTATTGTGGCGCAGCGTAGTTGGGTTACCGATTATGACAAGGCCTCGCTTGGCTCTAGATAATGCGACATTTAACCTTCTTCTATCACTTAAGAATCCAACCTCGCCAGTGTCGTTAGCTCTTACTGTTGAAAATACAATCACTTCTTTTTCTCGGCCTTGATAACCATCCACGCTTTTGATTTCCAAGCCCTCATATCTATCTCCCTGATTTCTGCCCCCTGCCTGTTCAAATAAATCAGCCAAAACTCTTACTTGGCCGTTGTAAGGAGTGATGACGCCAATATCTCGAGTTGTCAAATCTCCAGGTTCAAGTAAGCCTTGGACGATTGCTAAAACCTTTGCAGCCTCTGCATAATTTGACCTACTGCTGCCCTCTTCATCTTGCTGTTCAACTCCGTCAACCGGAATAAACGCTAACGGATTATCCCAATCAGGCCACAATAACCCTGCTGGAGTTGGTCTTTCTGAAGGCTGGCAACCATCATCTAACTTATTGTCATAAAATCTGGCGCTGGGAAATTCCCTTATCACGGGGTGCATTCGGTATTGAGTAGTCAGCATATGAGCCGGGATGCCACATTTGTTTAATCGTTCAAACAATGATTGGTTCAAACCGCCACTTTCGGCTTTTTCACTTATCACGGTAGGTGGTAACTGTTTGTGATCTCCGACTAAAATCAGTTGTCTGCATCCTCTAGTAATTGGGACTAAAGCACTTGGTTCACTGGCTTGTGTCGCTTCATCAATTAAGACAATTGGGAATTTACGGTCCCCGAGAATACGGTGTCCAGCGCCAATTGTAGTGGCACATATCACTTCAGCACTGTCTAACAATGAAGTAACAATCTCATCTTCTAACCGGCGTATATCTTTGAAATTATTTTTGATATCCCGGTGAGTCATTCCCTTTTCCTTGCCTTTAAGTGAATTCAAACTCTTCCTTAGTTCATCATTTTGCTCACGAATATATTCAATTTCATCTTTCAGGTGATGTTGATCCATTAATGCGTCTAAAGTACTATTTCGTAGTGTTTCCCTTACCTTGACAGGCTTACCAATTCTAATTGCATTGACGCCGTTTTCTATCAAACCCTCGAGTAAATTATCAACTGCAACATTTGATTCAGCACTTGCTAAAATTGGACCTTTTCCCATGTCTGCAAGCCGCTTAAGCAGATGAATAGCGGTAAATGTCTTGCCGGTTCCCGGCGGTCCCTGAATTAGAGATAATCGCGAATTGATGGATTGTTCTACTGCTAATTGCTGTGATTCATTTAGTGATGATAAGTTCCCAAGGTTGGTTTTTTTACTTCTGCCACTAATTTCCGGGGGCCTTTGAGCCGAACTTACTGGGTCGTGAAGTGAGCCCAGAATTAAATCTCGTAAGGGGGTGCCGCCGGTAGATTCGGTAGAATGGAAGGCAATAAGTGCTTCATGCATGCGGTCATGAGCAATACGGTTAGCCCCTTTATCCAATCTCCATCTTCCTTTTTTGATGTCTTTTGGCTTATCTTTTACTACGACTCTTACTCTGGTTGGTCCTCGATCTAAAACGATTCCCTCATACACTTTCTCGCCCCACGGACGAGTACGAGAAATCAATACGATATCGCCATGGGAAAACCGATGCAGAGGCAACCTGTTTCGACCTGATTCTTCAAACACAATGATTGGTTCCCCAAAGAACCGTCCTTGGGTGCGAGCTGATAGCTCAAACAGAGCTAGTCCAGCCGAAACCAACTGTTGCTTACTCCATTTTTTCCAACGCTCTTCAACCATAGCAGTTTCATCATCTAATTCAATACGAATTAACTTAGTGAAGCGGTCAAAATGCTCTTGTCCACGTTTCCACTGGTGAGGCATTTCATCAGATAGGTCAATAGCACCCAGATTAGAGTTAGGCAGAGAATTATCCATCCTGCGAACTGAACCCTTCTTTGCCATGGCATTACCAGTTGCCTTCACCAAATGATAGTATTGATTCAAATGAATTATATTATGACCGAGAAACCCTATCACTTAAACACTCTATCATTGGCCCTTATCTTGGTGGGTAACTTGTTTGGGTGGCGTAAGAAGGATACTTCTGACCAGCAAAACATTTGCCCATATTGCAATACTCCAAACTCAATTGGAGCCAAAGAGTGTAAGTTGTGTTATTACAACTTAGATCGCTCTGCAAGGGACCAACCTATGGCTACTCCTTCAGCGACAGAGTCTGATATTATGTCGACTCTACTTAATCAAGAAACCGACGATGAAGGAGAAGACGACTTCGCTGTAGAAGCAGTTTTATCTCTCGAAGACGTAACAATAGAAGTTGACCAATTTGAAGTCGAGGATAGTAATCAAGATGCCGGGTTTGATTTTATTTCTAGTTCTGGGCCGACCCTTTCTGAGGTGCAAGATTATGAAACGCCCCAAGAAGTGGAATTGTCTGAGGATGATGCTCCCTCAAAACAAATAGATTTTGTCGTCCCGGTTGGTAATCCCCTTGATGAAGTAGCTGAACCAGTCCATACCGGGCAAGGTTCACTATTTACCGTAGATAGTGACAGTAATGCAGACCTTTCAGGCTCAGTCGGACCATCTTCTGAAAATATGCAACCGCAAATAATCGAAGAAGAAATTCCAACTCCTGATTTGCCATTCTCCGCTGCGGTCAGCACCGAGACACTCACTACCCCAGAAGTGCCAGAAATTCCTGATGTTGAACAACCCGAGCATACAACAGCAATCACTCCCGAGGTGCCAGAAATTCCCGACTCAGTAGATATTACTCCAGATGTACCGGAAATCCCGCAGGGCGATTCCACTCCTGAAAATCCGATTGTTACACCAGATGTGCCCGATATACCAGATGCAAATCATTCTGAAAACCAAAATATTGCCGCATCAGCTAATGTCCCAAAACCTCAACATAATGGCAGGATTTGGCCTTGGCCAGCAAAGGATGCCTGGGATGAACGCCAAGTTTACCGAGAGGTAGTGGCGATGTTGGAACTGATAAAAACTGGTAAATTGACTCAAACAGCACAACAATTGGATAACTTGGGCCCACGCTTGGATGGTCATCTAGACATGTTAGCCCATATTGGTACCATAATGCGCTATCTAGGTAGGGAAGAACATCTTCAATGGATGCTACAAATGGCGCAAATAACTTATCCAAATGATTCGAATGTTGCCAAAGCAATGACCCATTTATCGTGAGGAATAATAATGAAACAAACACCGGAACTTTCTGTTGAGGGTAATATTGTTCTCGTACCGGTAAATCGCAGCGCTCTCACTCCAATTCTAAATGCGATCAAGGAAGACCCAGATTCGGCTTATTCTGCTCTTCCATGGCTTGACAAAGGTAAAGAAACTAGAGTACAGATTCGAGATATGTTAAACGATGTTGAAGCCCAAACAAATTCTAATCAAATCCATTTCTGGTCGATAATCGACGATGTGTCTCGAGAATTTATCGGGCTAATTGGACTTGGAGATGAGCTGCAATTACTCCATTCGAACTATAACCTCGGATATTGGGTTAGAACACCACACCGTCAAAAAGGCGTCACTATTAACAGTGTCAATACCATTTTTCAGTGGCTTTCATCTCAAGAAGAATTCTTTAGAATTGAAATAACCGTACACCCGCATAACGAAGCAGGACTCGCCACTGCTGCATCGATTTGCCAGGCATGGGACGGAGAATCAGTTGAGGAATTCATCGGTATTGAGATAAGTGGGCGAACTGTTCCGCACCGAATCCACATAGTCGATATCAACAGAGGTGGAGATAGTTGACAAAGACTTGGTTGACTGTTGACTGTGATGATTTTAGACATATTCCAAAACATCAAGGACATCCAACACGTTCTAAAAAACAAATCGATTCTAATCAATTAAGTGAACAATTTACCGCAGGAATTGTTGGCTTTGAAACTTGGTTTAGTTCGCACAAATCACCAGTCACCTTGTTTGTAATAGCAGATTCATTGCAAAATGAAGGTTTCAGACATTGGCTAGTTAGTCTAATTTCATCCTACCCACAGCGGATCACCATTGGATGTCACGGCTTAACCCATCGGTCATGGTCAGCGTGGCCTGAAGATGTAGACGGCTTTCAAACAGCAATAACCCAAGCCTGTGAACAAATCAAAAGTGTAGTTGGTGAATCATTCAAGCCGTGGTTTAGGGCTCCAGCAGGATATATGGCCCCATGGATGGCAGATGTGTTAAAGCAATCAGGAATCATACTTGACAGCTCAATAAATGATACTTTGTTAACCAAATCCAAAGCAGGAAAAGGGAATTCTTGGGCTAAAGTACGCCATGCAGTCGCCGAGGCAAATTTAGTCGAGCGCGAGTGGGCAACTAAATGGGGTCTGCCAATAAATGGCCCAGCATTATCGCTATTTCCACTTTCATTGCTTGCTAAACAAGCGTGGAAAAAACTGCCTCAAGTGTTAACAACGGATGATTTAATTTCCACGATAGAGGACTCCAATGTTCCAATAAAGACGGTATATTGGCATCTATTAGACCATGGTAAATCATCCGGAAAATGGCAACCCCCCATTCCACAATCTATACTGAATCACTAAAAACCGCCAATTCAAGCAACCGATATGTTCAGTGAATTCAATTGGAACAAACCCCAGACATGGCATCAAACCCTCTCTGCCAAAGAGTCAACAATTTTAGAAAGAGCAATTTCGATTTCCTTTTTTGCTGGACTGACTGCTCTGTGTGCACAAATTGCCTTTACAGTGCCTTGGACTCCAGTGCCTTACACCTTCCAAACCTTTGCCGTCTTAGCAACAGGAGTATATTTGCGAAGGAACGATGCTTTCTTGTCTGGTTGTCTATATCTGTTGGTCGGGGCAATCGGGGCTCCAGTATTTGCTGAAGGTGGCGATATGCTATTTGATAGCGGTAAATTGATTGCTAGTGGCGGTTATCTAATCTCCTTCCCAATTGCTTCAGCACTAGTTGCTGAAGGATTAGACCGTTCCAGAACAGCTGGAGTTGCAGATCTAAAAGCCCAGATAGTGTGCTGGACATTAGCAATGTTGCCAGTTTACCTCATTGGCACTGTTTGGCTAGCAGAATCTTACGGTGTTGACATGGCTCAAGCATTTGAGTGGGGAGTTGAACCATTCTTGATTTGGGACTTTGGCAAAATAGTGGTAATGGCTTTGGTGACTACTAAATTGTGGTCTTATTCTCAACCAGAATGATATTGTGTAAAGACTTGATTTTTTTACTAATCGATATCATGCCTTAGGCTTTGACTAAAGCCTGGATGCCCAATTACCGTAAATGGTTATACTAGCACAACTGGTGATACCTTAGTGATATCACTAAGATATTATTATAATATTGTAGATGGTGGGAGCAATTGGTGAGACAATGGAATCCCAAAGCGCTTCAATGAATGAAATACAATTTAGAGATATAGAAATTAAATCCTTGAGTGGTTGGCTAGGGATACTTATCCACTTGATAGTAGTCCCAGTAATTGGACTAGTATGTTTTGTATTTTATGCTGGAGGGCCAATCGGCATTACACTTGGTGTACTTCTTCAACTAATTATTTCGATTCTGTGGTTTGTTATGTGGAATTCGTATGTTGTAATCAATCCAAACGAAGCCGCAGTGTGCCAATTCTTTGGCAAATATGTTGGTTCAGTAAAAACCGAAGGGTTCCGCTGGTTTGTCAACCCACTATACGAGAAAACTAAGGTTATCTTCAGAATTAGAAATTTTGAATCGGCAAAATTGAAAGTTAACGATGTTAACGCAAATCCAATTGATATTGCTGCCGTAGTCGTGTGGCGAGTATTTGATGCAGCAGAGGCTCTTTTTGAAGTGGATGATTACGAAAATTATGTGCAAATTCAAAGCGAGGCGGCTCTTAGAGCAATGGCTACTAAGTATCCATACGACATTATTGAAGAGAAGGATCTCGGCGGAGTCGCTCTTTCAAGCCACCAAGAAGTAGTGGCTACAGAACTTAGAGAATCGGTCCAAGCAAGACTTAGCAGAGCAGGAATTGAAGTTTTAGAAGCTAGAATTAGCCACTTAGCCTATGCTCCTGAAGTCGCTCAAGCAATGCTGCGAAGACAACAAGCAAGTGCGGTAGTTGCAGCAAGAAGAGAGATTGTCGACGGTGCAGTTGGCATGGTTGAACTAGCATTAGACCAACTAAGTGTCAAAGGAATCATTGAACTTGATGAAGATAAGAAAGCCACTATGGTTAGTAACTTGTTAGTCGTTCTATGCTCAGAAACCGACACAACCCCAGTAATCAACACAGGATCATTATACCAGTGAGGAGATTTAATTGAATTCCGCAGTATTTTGGTCAATTTTTGGCAATCTTATAGGATTATTATTTTGTGGAGGTTATGCGATATACACTTTTCTTCGGCAAGGTACGCATGTCAGGGGAATAGGTTGGAAGAGTAAGAAAGAATATCCAAAATCATATTATTTCACCCTTGGAGTAACGTTTTTAGTGGCTTTAATTTCACTAGGAGCGATTGTCGTTAGATTGTACACTTATTACTATGTCTGAGGTAGATTAATTTGGCAAGCCATTCAAAAGATCAATCAAACATCGAGGACCAGCATAATTCAAGGAGGGTAAAAATGACAAAAAAGAAACTTCTCCTTAGGATTGATCCAGCATTGCATGACGCTCTACGTAAGTGGGCAGATGATGATTTCCGCTCGATCAATGCTCAAATAGAATTTTTATTGCAGAAAGCAGTGGCCGAAAACAGACGTGATTCCAATGATGCCTGAACAACAACCAACCGAATTTTGGCAAGACAAAGTCGAAGAAGCAAAACTCACAGGGACCGTAACTGAAGAAAACTTCACCATTCCACTAGGGGCTACTCATCACGCAATATATCCGCAAACTAATGCAGTACTCGCTTTAGTTCTCGCAATTATGTCGTTTGCGTGCGGCGGATTAATTTGGTCCATACCAGCATTAATCATCGCTCTAGGCGCTAAGAAAATCACCGATTTTAGCCCTTACCACCCAGACGCAGGTACTGCCCAAGTAGCATATATTGCATCAATAGTCAACATAGTGTTGAGCATAGTAGTAATACTAGGCTACATCGCAGTGCTGATTGTCTATGTGATTTGATGATCAAGAGCGTCTTGAGAGTACAAGCACCGCTCCAATCATGGCAATGACTGAGGTGGCAAGTAAGAACCCAGGAGTGGACTCTGAACTCTTGTCACTATCGTCAACCTTGACATCATTAGCATCAATACCCGTTCCAACAATAACTTCGCCTTTCATATTCATCATCAAGTGTGGTTCACAAGCATAGTAGAAAGTGGTGTTTTCAGTGAATGTGTAAGAGAAGGATACGGTTCCTTTGGCTTCTCCTGAATAGATACCGCCAGCTAGAATTTCAGTACTGCTGATGTCTTCTATCTCGGCCACATTGTGCGGCATGTCTGCTTCAGTCCATTCCCAGCAAACAGTTTGTCCAACTTCGATGGTAACTGATGGACGGTCGTATGCAGTATCTGCTACACCGACTGTGACGTCGCATGTCGTGGTTACTGGTTCTTCGACTTCGTCAACTACATCAGCAGGTGGCATTAGCACCTTGTCAATGACGTGAATAATTCCGTTGCTGGCTTCGACATCAGCGCTGGTAACAGTGGCATCTCCGACAACGACTGAATCGTTGGTAACGGTGAATGTTAATGTATCACCATTCGCTGCTTCTGCAGTCATTCCGTCAGTTACGTTTGCTGCATCAACAGCAGCGCCAGAAATTACGTGGTAAAGTAAAATGTCCGAGAGAGTATTATTTTCCTCTTCCGTGTCAAAGTCATCTAGATTTATCCCAGCATCAGTAAATGCTTGGTCTGTTGGGGCAAAGACAGTGAATGGTCCGTCTCCGGCTAGTGTGTCAGCCAATCCAACGTGATTGAGTGCGGCTACTAAGCTGTCATGGGACCCAGTACTCGACGCAACGTCGACTATTGTCTGGTCAGTTTCATGGTCGTCTGCTTGGGCAAATTGGGTTCCGTGCAGTACAAATATTAGGGCAATCAGAAATGTAACTTTCTTGTTCATGTCCCATTGGCTAAAATTGAGGGTTATAAACCACTGTATGTTTACAAGGGGTCCTCTTGGTCAATGTAGAGTTGCAATCTGTCCGCTAAACCATGAAGCGATTCAAGGACTCTAGTTTCGGGTTTTAGATTATTCTGTAAAACGACTCTTGTGTCTTGATCAATCATCATATCAAACCCCTCAAGTAACCTTGCAAGTCTTCGTTGTAGTCTGCCCCCAGTTCGGTCCCAGTCCATTAGCAAACATACCGATGAGCCGCCTACTGAGTTATTTCTAGTGCCATATTTTTCGTATAGATGTGCCACAACTCTCTCGAGATCCCAGCCTCTGTTTAGTATCTCAATCGGGCCAGCAAAACTCAATGATTCAAGCGCCCTTTTATCTCTTGGTCCTTCAACAACAATCGGCCAATTGTGTAGACGATTACGCCGCCTTGCCTCGCCCAGTGTTTGTCCTGCGTTAGTAAAACGGAGTTCATAGTTGCCCAGGCCAGTCCCGTCACTACGATTTGAACTTGCCATATTATCACATCAACTTCCTTGCTATGATATTCTTAATCAGCGTTATGTCAGTGGTGGATAGTTTTACCTTTTTGCTCTTAGATGTTAACCCGGAGATAATTTCTACGGCATCTTTAGGCAGATTAAATGATTCTGCAATCACATGAATTAACGCTTTGTTTGCTTTACCGCCCTCAGCAATTGCTTTGACAGCTATTTTCAGTTCGCCTTTCCATTCATTATATCCAATTATTCCTTCACGCTTTGCACCAGGCTGGACATTGACGCTCAAAATAGCTTGGCCAGTGAGGGTCATCTGGAAACATTTTGTCGCATCCAAAAAACTCACATTTACCCTCAGAATAATCAAGTCGATAAAGTGTCGTAATTTTCGCTGTCGGAGGATTTTCAAATGAAAAACTAAGATTCATATACTATGGTTGAGAATGGCTTACTGCTAAGCACCCGAGGGTGTTGTAAAACAATCAGCCAGTCCCAATTTTCGACAAATCCTTAAGGGCTACTACTCGGGCGGTCAAACAGGGTGATTCTAATGGTGGCAGAGGATACCGTTTTTTCAGTACTTTACGAAAAGTTTCTTTTTTGGGGCATCATCGTTGGGATTTTCACGTTCGCATGGCTGCTCTATGCAATGATTAGATACCGCGCTAGCATCGTTCCAGACACAACTGAAATCGATCATATTGTGGTAGGTTCTTTTCCAGTTGACCGGCATAATACCAAAATCGAAGTTTTATTTTACGTAGTTCCAACAATTATCGTTGTATGGCTAGTCGTTCTTGCCCTAGCGTCCAATACAGCTGTCTGGGTCATACCTGATGAAGAAGAAGCCTTTGATATGGAAATAATAGGACAGCAGTGGTTTTGGGAATTCAACTACAAAGAAGAATTAACTTGGCAAGATGACGTAAGGGTCACCGGAATTGATGTCAATTGGGGAGATAACCTAACTGTGCAACACTCTGGTAGCCCTGATGCCGTCAATATGACTGTTGTCATAGATGGTTCTGCCACAAACTATGAACTCTTCACTGCGGGGGGCTCGACGCAGATTGACCAAGCCTTCAATCGCTTCGTTGCTGCTTCAGTCATGATACTAGATGCTGATGGCAATGAACTGCACTCTTGGGGACATATTCCTATCAACCATAAATTATCAACTGCTGCAGGAGATCATTTGATTGTTCCATGTGATGAAAAAGTAGTGTTAAACCTGTTTTCATACACTTCAGATTACAGTGAATTAAACAGTACTTATTGGGGAGTTCAACACTCATTTTGGCTCCCTGAATGGGGTGTTAAAGAAGACCTTGTACCAGGTCTTGAAGGTGGTACAATGATGTGGTTTTGGCCAGATGACCCAGGCACATTCAATATTCGTTGTGCCGAATATTGTGGTCTTGACCATTCAAAGATGATTGGCAATGTCGATGTTGTCGCCCCTATCCAAAATGGACTAGATTTCTGTGACACAGATACCGGCGTCCAGAAAGTAGGGGGCTCTAATTAATGCGCACTAGAACCATTGCCCTCCTATCCATAGTGCTAATCTCTCTAGTTATGGTGCCTCAATTTGACGCCGCACCTTCCGGTATTGGTTCAGCTGGTGACAACGGTTGTTCTTGCCATGGAGGCCCATCATCTGATACCGTAGTATCGGTTACTGGACTGCCGGAAAATTATAACGCTAGTGAAACCTACACGTTTACCGTTACAGTAACAAATGACGTAATGGCATTATACAACGATGGAAGCACTGAAGGTGCAGATCCATGGAACGGCCGTGCAGGCGGATTTAGAATTCTAGCGTCTAAAGGAGCAGTCACATCAGTAGACCCAACCTTGAGCCATGAAATGGATGGTGGATTGACCCATACAACGGAAGGAAACGCCCTTCGAACTTGGGATTTTGAATGGACCGCCCCTGCTGATGATAGCCAATTTGTCGAATTCACTATTTACGGTAACGCAGTCAACGGTGGTGACGGATTTAACGGCGACATGTGGAACTCCTATGAGGCAACTATTGCCGGAATCAACGCTGGTGAAATGGCTCCTAGTGTAAGAGCACTAGTGCTTCTGCTAACTGCAGTTGGTTTAGCCCTTGGTCTGATTCTACTAGGCGTAATGTGGGTTTACTACTCAAGGTCACCTGAGACTTTTGGAATTTACAACTTCTGGGCTTACATGAAGCCTTGGCTCACAACTACTGACCACAAAGAAGTCGGTATCATGTATTTCTTGTACGGATTTTTCTTCTTCCTTGTTGGTGGTTTCCTCGCTCTATTGTTCAGGATACAACTTGCAGTGCCAGAGAACACTTTCCTAACTGAAACAGAATACAACTCATTCTTCACTCTTCACGGTACTACCATGATTTTCTTGGCGGCTATGCCGATGATTGCAGGTTTCATGAACTACGTCTTGCCACTACAAATTGGTGCTAAGGATTTAGCCTTCCCAAGAATCAATGCTATGGGATTGTGGCTACTAGTCTTTTCAAGTCCACTAATTTATACAGGGATTTGGTCTGGTGAAGCAGCAGACATTACTTGGGTTATGTACCCGCCTTATTCGTCACTGACTGAAGCCAATCTGGGCGAAGGTCTCTCTCAGTATGGTTCTAACTTAGGTACCACAGCGTTCCTGTCAGGAATGCTCATGCTTGGGGCATCATCTACGTTGGGAGGTGTGAATTTCATTACCACCGTGTTTACCATGCGTGCTCCAGGTGTTACTTGGATGAAGATGCCACTATTCACTTGGTCAGTATTCGTCAGTGTATTCATGCTGTACATGTCACTACCAGCATTGGTGATTGGTCTAGTATTCTTATTGTTTGATCATACAATCGGCACGGTATTCTTTACCAGTGGCGGCGACAGTTTACTGTTCCAACATTTGTTCTGGTTCTTTGGCCATCCTGAAGTATACGTGGTTATTATTCCAGCATTCGGAATTGTATCAGAAGTTCTTGCGACAAGTGCTAGAAGGTCTATCTTTGGCTACAAATCGATGGTATTTGCCATGGCCGGAATTGGCGTTGTCGGATTTATTGTTTGGGGACACCACATGTTGACCTCCGGAATGGATGCATTTTGGCGAGCCGCGTTCATGATTACCACTATGGCGGTTGCGATACCAACGGGGGCGAAGATATTCAATTGGTTGGCTACCATTTGGGGTGGCAGCTTAGTTATGAAAACTCACACTTTGTGGTCTCTAGGTTTCTTGGTAACATTTACTCTTGGAGGTATCTCAGGAATGTTCTTCCCAGTCGCAGGATTAGATGTACACTTCCACGATTCATACTTCGTAGTCGCTCACTTCCACTACGTATTCATCGGCGGAACCGTCTTTGGTATACTGTCTGGCGTTTACTACTGGTACCCTAAGGTCACTGGACGTAAACTCAATGAGAAGCTTGGCTTATGGCACTTCTTGATTGGATTCTCGTCTTACAATGCGGCCTTTTGGCCAATGCATCAACTGGGAATTAACGGCATGCCAAGAAGAACACACTCTTATCTTGAAGAAACTGGATTTGCTGAGTACAACATGGCAGTCAGCATATTTGCTTTCATCTTTGGACTAAGCCAATTATTACTGGTTTGGAACATCTTCAGTTCCCGTCGTAACGGCGAGCCTGTTGGTAAGGACCCGTGGGGCGGCTGGTCACTAGAATGGTCTACTTCCTCACCACCTCCAACACCATCATTCCATGACATTCCGACTCAAGGGGACATGAATGAACTGTACGGCCATCACGACCATTCAGACAAGAAAACAGTGGCGGAAAAACTGTGGACTGCTAAACCAAAGGGGGCTGAAGAATGAGCGGCCATGGCAACCATATTGAAAACTCCATTTGGGGCAGAGCAATCCTAATGGCTGGAGCGATAGTAACTATTGGGATAGTTGCGTTTGCTGCGTTAGGACTAGGTGTCGGTAGTATCAAGCATGATGCCTATGATGAGGCAAAGGACACATATTACGAAGCTATGGACGATCCAACCGTCACTCAATCGGAATTAGATCATCTACATCATGAAGAAATAGATGCCCATCTTTCCTATCTAACCTACTGGGTAGCGGGAGTGACCATCATGGTCATCAGTATCATTTATGCGATATTTTTGGGTGTTGGTGGATTCATTAATTCAATTCAGCCTCAAGAAGAGGAAAGCCATGGCGATGATCATCACGACGAACATCACGGTTCAGCCTCACCAATCATATTCTGTTTTGGTGTACTGTTATTCTTGATGGGATTCCCTGAGTTCGTCGAAGGGCTTAGGCCGTTGCTGTCACAAGGTGGTACCTTTGAAGCAGGCAACTTAGTGCTAAGCACCATTGGTCTGACAATCATTATGATTGGTATAGCAAACTGGTGGCGAGAAGACCTACCGTTTATCGGACACGGTGAACAAATTGCTACTTCTGCACCATTTGAAGGTGAACATATCAGAAAAGCTGGTCTTTGGGTATTTATTATGTCTGAGGTTATGGTCTTCGCCACCTTCTTTTCTTCATATCTTAGAGTTAGAACCGAATGGTGTACAAAGTGGGCCTTTGACAACGGCTTAGAAAATGGCAAACCAGTTGATGGCTGTGTAAGTCAAAGCCAAATTGATTTGTTTAACGCTGGAGAACACGTTACCGGTGATGTAGTCATGACTGCATCAGACTACTTACGACCTGGTGGTGCTGCAGGTACTGGAGACTTCTGGACAATGTTGCCCGGAGCAGTAAACACCTTTGCGCTAATTATCTCTTCATACACCATTGTGCTTGCCCTCAAGACTGCTAAGGCAAAGGATTGGGAAGCACCAAAAGGAGTTCTAAGACACCTACTACCTGACAAGAAGACTGCAGTTAGAAATTATCTAATAGCCACTTTACTTCTTGGTTCGATGTTTATTGTTCTAAAACTAGTAGAATGGAGCCATCTAGTGGCAGAAGGCTTCACAGTTGGAACCTCTCAAGGTTCAATATTCTACGTTGCTACCGGTGCTCACGGAATGCACGTTTTCGCCGGGCTGCTGATTATGCTTTATTTGGTATTCAAGGCAGATACTATTGGATACGATGAGGACAATGGCCAAGGAATCGAATATTTCGGTTTGTACTGGCACTTTGTGGATTTAGCTTGGGTAGTTATCTTCCCAGCATTCTATTTGTATTGAGGTGATAATATGGGCGAACATGAAACAACAGGAATAATCGAATCAATCGTCGAGCGTCTTCCAGGCAACAAAGACATTTACTTTTGGAATTTCATCGTCTTGATGGTCTTTACTTTATTTGAGGTAGGGGCAGTATTTTTCGAAACGGTACCTGGAACTGAAATAAGAATCTCTCGATTTGCCGTATGGACTATTTTAGTAGTTGTTGGAATTGTCAAAGGGTATGGAATTGCCGCATATTTCATGCATTTGAAGGGTGACCCTAGAATTTACACTAGAACTGCATTGTTCCCTGTCTTATTCGTTTTGTTGATGCTTTGGGGAATCGGTTTGTCCAACCCAGAAGCAATTACTGAACTGCCATCGTGGTGCACTCCAGACTGGGATTATGCTACTTCTAGATGAGCACATCTCACATATCTAAAAGGAGAATTCATATACACTCCGCCATAGGAGATGTCATGATGTCTAAGAAGTCGCTGTTAGCACTGTTAGTTGTGTCGCTATTCATTACCTCAGCGATACCAACTGCTACCGCCTACAAGGGCTACCAACTTTCTAGACCACCCGTTGAGGATTTCAGTTTAATCGATCAAAATAATCAGAATGTAAATCTTACAGATTCACGAGGCGATGTAGTTATCGTTGCGTTTATTTTTACTCGATGCCCTGATGTTTGTCCTGTTATCACTCAATTACTACGTTCAGTAGAATCCGGCATTGGAGCAGATTATGAAGAACATGTGTCAATTGTTTCAATCTCAGTAGACCCAGAATATGATACTCCAGAACGCTTGAAGCAATATACTGAGTTACACAAAGTCAACTGGTCCCATCTAACCGGCGAGTTAGCAGATATGGAAAGCATATACACCAATTTCGGTTTAGTTGTACAAAAGAATGTCATTGAGGCTCACATTGGCGATATCAACGGTCATCAAACTGAAGATTCGACAGTGATGTTTGTCAATAAGTCTGGTGTATCAACAGAACTAATGAATACACCAACCGCATGGTCAACAACAAAGTTTGCGGCTTTTGAAGCAGATTGGGGACTAAATTATTCAACTCACCCAGAATATGGGACCCTAGTTAGTGGGATTGATGGTGTTGAAGCACCATCAGATTACTCTTGGTGGTGGAAATTAATGACTTTCAACACTACTAATTCCTCTTGGGAAGGCTCGATGCTAGGAGTTGATTCAGTAACAACTCCAGCAAGTAACAACATCGCATGGATGGCTTCTACGGCAGATGAAAGTTTACTACCAATGCCGGATTTAAACAACTCTTCAGTTTCACTTGTGTTCCCAGATAATACCACTGCTTTTCAACAAATCAACAATTCAAACGGTTGGCATTTGACCTCAGCAGCCTTTGATGGCGCAGGAATTGGTTTCTCAGCCCCGCATTCACAATATGGGCATTATCTTGAATCAGTAGGCCAAGAAGACCCGGCAGCAGATAATTACTCTTGGTGGTGGCAGTTACATCAATGGAATGAAACCTCCATGGGATGGCAAGCCAGTGATGTAGGTATGGATTCTATTGAATCACCTTCTTATCTTGCATGGGCGCCAAATAGCACCGCAGATTCAGCAATTCCAATGCCTGGGGCATTTGTCGAAGATGGTCAACTAGAATGTGACGGTAATGGTTGGGAAATGGGTAGTGGTGCTAGCAAGCACTGCATGTGTGACAGTGGCTATGAATGGCCAGAGGGCACTATGCTTTCCTGCGTCCAAGTAGATATTGTAGAAGAATACAACGTCGGCCACTCAACTACCACTTTCATTCTTGATACTGAGAGAAGACCAGTAGTTGCTTGGACTGGCGATAACTGGAATGCTGAAGAATTCATTTCTGATGTACGAATGCTTGTTGAGGATGAGGGCTTAGTCAACACAGACAGTGAAGGCATCCCCGGTTTCACAACCATCGCCAGTATTGCGGCAATCTCTGTAGCAGCCATTAGAATTGGTCGAAAGCAAATCAATGAGTCCGAATGAATCCCTTTGCTAATTAGGGCAAAAGACTAGAAAGAGGAATATCTGCGCAAACATATTGCAGAGATCGCATAGCCCGGTATTGCGGTGGACTTGAAATCCACTGTCGTAAGACACGGGGGTTCGAATCCCTCTCTCTGCGCCAAAATTATTGTTTTTAATCAGTTTAGATAATGGAAGAGTTCTCAAACTAAATCCCCTCTCCTAGGTATATGCGGAGTGCGCGTCTTGCCATGTTACTGGTCGCAACCTTGTTGCTTGCTGGATGTTTAGGTGCTAACACAGCTGAGTGGGGCAGTAATGGTATCGATGTTGATTTCTCTTCAAATGAAGCGTCAATAACTACTAATCTTGGTGACGGTGAATCATCCTTTGAGGACTTGTCTCCGATTGGTTGTAATGTTGGAGAAGAAATTTCTCCAAGTAAAAATGCCAGTGACCGAATTAAGTTCCAAGGCTTCCTATCAGCCAGTATGTTGTATGAGTCTCACGACCCAATCGACGGGGCGAGGGGAATGGATACTGCAGTAACTGCTGCGGTCGCCATCCAAGCGATGTCTAAGGCTGATGCAGGTAATGTCAAGGACGGCGAAGGTGCTAGAATTGACATAAAACAATGGAACATCCCATTAATGCCAGAAACCCGCGCCGGGACTGTAGATTTGGATGAAATCGACCAAGACAGTGAATCAGATTGGTATATTCTGGGTCTTATTCCAACTACTGAAAATCTGAATGACGGCTTCAAGGCATTGACTGAGTGGCATAAACCAATAACTGTTTATGGCTATCTAATTAGTCCAACGTTGGTTAACGGTAGCGCCTTTACCATTGATGGTCAATCACAAACTACAGGCTACTACAAAGAGGGTACTCAATCCTATCATCACACTTTGAATAATGATTGCGAATTGAATGTCGGAACAAGCAACCTTCAATCCGTATACGTGTTAGTTGATAAAATTGAATTAAATGGCGAGGTAATCAGTGCTAGTGGTAATTCTGATGACGAATGGAAAAATGGTGACATGCCTTTCTTAGGCAGGGCTGGCTTCATTCTATTCTTTTTAATTGTCGGGATAGGTGGCGCTGTTGGCATGTTCATACTGTCACAAATGATTGTCAGGCAAGGGGCCAAGGAGACCATGAAAGTATTACTTGGTGATGAAGGAATAGCAAAGATCAAGAAAGTTGCTTCTGACTTGCGGCGTGATAAAAAATCAGGCAACATTTCTCCCACAGAACGCAAGCGCCAGCAAGATAAACAGGACCGTGAGGAAAAGAAACAGCGTAAGCCACCGAGCAAATCAAAAGATAATGCCGGCCCAATAGCTGGATTTGATTTAGATAGTGCGCTTTCTGCCAATTCAGAAGATGATGGACCGCAAGATTTCGGCGGCAAGTCTTCATCTGTAGTGGTAAGCCAAGAAGCGATTAAATTGGAGCAACAGGCAGTCAATAGCGAACCAGCAGTTCAAGAAGAAACTTGGACACCACCTACTTCAACTCGGACAAGCTCGCCAGTTAGCAATGTAGTTTCAAGTGAGCCAGCACGGAAAAAGACTGAGCACTTCACCGGCAGCGTCCGCAAAGAATCCTCTGCACCCAAAGCCGCGGCGCCAGTCAAGAAACGACGGGCAACAAAGAAACGTAAAGCAACAAAACCTGCCCAGGAATCTGTCGAGCCTGAACCACAACACGAAGAAAAGGTTCATCAAGAAGCATTTGAGGAAGATGATGACTTCTCAGATTTCTCACTATGAAGAATGAATTATTTTTAATGCAGCCCGCATAACTTCCATTTTAAGCGGAGTAGAACCAATGTTTTCCCCATCAACATTAATCGCAGTTGGCTTTGGAGTGGCAATTTCAAGAGTTTTGAATCGATGGTAATCTACCTTAGGATGAAATACATGACGGCCTTCTTTCTTTAACTGGCCAAAGGCTTTGAGAATTTCTCCCCGTTTCATTTTCTTCAAAATACCAATGTCCATCTTACCATCATCTAGTGAGGCGCCGGGGGCAAGCGGTAGTAAAGAACCACCAGTCTGGCTATTTTGTATCAAAAATAATGTGAAATCATCTTCAAACACATGACCGTCGATGGTGAGTTTTGCATTTCGTCGATTGTTAGCCATGATGGCCATTAAGATACCAACATCATAGCGCATCGGACCCATCCAACGCATTTTTTCCGCCTTGATAGTAGAATCAACCCCAAGACCCCAAGTGACCAGATTAGTACTGTAGCGAGTTAATTCACCACTTTCGCTGCCTGGCAGACCAGCAACCATGTCGACCTTGGCCAAATCTAGAGTTTGGTAGTGTCCTAAGCAAATTCTTGCCACAGCGTCTTCAGTACTTTTGATACTCAGATCGTTGGCCATCGAATTACCAGTCCCAGCAGGAATTAAGCCCACTCGGCAGTTACTTCCAGCCTGCATTAAGCCAGTGACGACTTCTGATAGACTGCCATCTCCACCAACAACAGCTACAACATCAGATTGATTAGTTGTCAAACCTGCTGCAAGCTGAATTAACTCACCTGAAAAAGTCGACAAATGCATAGTTACCGAAATCCCATTTTCCTCAAACATGGCAGAGGCTTTACTGGCTATTTTCTCGCCTTGCTTTTTACCAGAAAATGGATTGACCATCAAATGAATTACTTTTGCCGGCTCACCTTTGATGAGTTCATTGGTAAAAACTTGAGCATAAATCGGCTTGTGAACACCTTTCTTTTTCTTACTAGTTAAGTCGGGTAAAAACTCGATAATTTCCGGTCCATTACCGTTAGAGGCCATACTGTCCGATATGGGTTTGGCGCATGAATACTTCCCTTTTGGGCAAAAGCAAGCACTCAATTATGGCAAGCCACCCGGATAGGACGGGGAAGTCTATGGAATGGAGTGAATCTGATGTTCAGTTCATGACTCGTGCTCTTGAGGTTGCGGAGACCGGTAGAGGACGTGTTTCACCAAATCCACTGGTTGGCTGCATACTTGTCAAAGACGACAAAATCATCGCTGAAGGTTGGCATGACCACTTAGGTGGCCTGCACGCTGAGCAAATGGCGATTCATGATGCTGAGCAGAAAGGCCATTCACCAAACGGCTCAACAGCCTACATTACTCTCGAGCCGTGTAACCACTTTGGCCGAACTCCGCCTTGTACGCAGGCGTTAATGTGGGCTGGAGTCAAGAAGGCAATTATCGCTCACTATGACCCTAATCCAACAGTTCGTGGTCAGGGAATCCAGGTGCTCAAAGATGCAGGGGTTGAAGTTGAAACCGGATTACTCGAAGCTGAGGCAGCACATCAAATGCGTGAGTTTCTGCATTGGTGTGAGCATAGAAAACCGATTGTTACAGTAAAATTAGCGGTCGATAAAAACGGCTCAGTTGATGATCGCAGCCAATCTGCCGGTCGCTTTACTTCTGAAGGTTGCTTAGATGCCGTTCATCAATTACGTAAAGAATGCGACGGGATTCTTGTCGGTGTTGAGACAATCATCCGTGATAATCCATCACTAAACATACGTCGAGTTCCCTCAGAGCGCCAACCACTACGCATTGTAATCGACCCCAATGGAAGGATTCCCCAAGACTCTAAAGTACTGAATGATGGTGAAGAAACAATTGTCCTAAGTGACGATTTTAGTAATCTTCCTGCTTTGCTGAACCGCCTTGGCGATATGGAAATTCAGCGTCTTATGGTTGAAGGTGGCCCAGTAACTATCAAACATTTTTTGAACGCTGGATTGGTTGATGAGTTCTACTTAGTTCAAGCAGATGCTGAGCACCAAACACCATATCCTTCTGGCATTAATTCAAAAATAATTACTGATGCAGGATTAAGCCTCAATCAGACCATCACATGGGGCGATGAGTCAGTGCAATTGTTTAGCAGACTTGCTTAATCAGGCTTGGTTGCTATTGTAAGCAAAACCATCTGTCCAAATTGTACTTGACCATGTAGTGCCGTAAAAATCAGCATTTGTTACAGTAGCCGAAGTGAAGTCCGCATTGGTCAAGTCGGCATATCTGAGGTCCGCATCGGTCAAGTCGGCAGAGTAGAGGCTCGCATTGGTCAAGTCGGCATCATAGAGGCTAGCATCGGTCAAGTCGGAAAATGAGAAGTCCGCACGGGTCAAGTCGGCATATGAGAGGGATGCATCGGTCAAGTCGGAAAATGAGAAGTCCGCATCGGTCAAGTTGGCGTAGGCGAGGCTCGCTCCGGTCAAGTCGGCATCATAGAGGCTAGCATCGGTCAAGTCGGCGTATCTGAGGTCCGCATTGGTCAAGTCGGCTGCTTGGAGAAGCGTATCGGTCAAGTCGGCACCATAGAGGTTCGCATCGGTCAAGTCGGCGGAATCGAGTCTCGCATCAGTCAAG
>ERZ891134.776-NODE-776-length-24583-cov-12.927797_pt1 | contig 24583 bp, 17 predicted proteins | sample MGYA00520888_ERZ891134 | MGnify/ENA primary metagenome ERZ891134 (study PRJEB32303, sample SAMEA104408692) | aquatic metagenome | biome: Brackish water; feature: Coastal; material: water | place: Baltic Sea | collected 2014-10-23 | depth 10 m ... | reverse complement strand
TATTTTAAAAATTTCGATTAATAATTTACTTATATAAGCATTAATTATACAAAAACAAATTTTAATTAGATATTCTAATACTCAGTATAAAGAATCTCTAGCTTTAACCTCTTAGAAAGATTAGATTGATCTGGAGAAGAGCCAAATAAAGAAACAGGGAAAGGGAAAGAAAGTGATGAACTAGGCAATAAAATCTTTTTCATATTAGGGAGATAGCCACTCTTCAATGTAAAGACATCATCAATATTTGACATAGTAGTTAAACCTAGGTCAATGTTTAGAGAGTCATGCCTAACAATATTAGACACATGGTTTGTTATGTTAAACTTATAACTAGTAGGCTTATTGTTTGAGTCATATTGAAGAAGCCCTCCAAAACTGAACTTATTCATGTTTATAGAGGTTGTTGAATAATCAATTGAAAAATCCTTATTATAATCCTCAATTGGACTAGCGTTATCATAAGAATAAATATATAATCGTTCTGGTAAAACCTTAGAATTTGATATACTAATTTCATCATCTAAATGAAGAACGATATTTGCTTCATTTATCAAAATATCTTTAGACATGAAAGATTTTAATTCATCTGATATAGAGTTATCATTAGAGAACAACTTTAATTTAGAAATGAACTTTGATCCATTTAAATATATTTTTTCAGAAGGAAGATTCTTAGAAGATGTATTTACCTCAGCTAATATTTTTGGATCAAAATTTTCATGATCATAGATGTTTATGGTGACACCCCCTAAGGGAATAACGCTAGATGCTTTTTTTATTTCAATAGTATCATCTGAAACGTCGTCATAAGTATCATTGATGTTATATGAATTATAGTCATATTCTAGAACAATCCTAGCATTTGAAATGTCTAGCACCATATAGAGATCATCTGTGAAATTTTCAGCCCTAACGATAAGCCCCTTAAAAAAATTATTAAAATTAGCCTGATTAACTAACCTCTCTGAGCCCTCTAAATTTATCAAAGTTCTTTGAAAAAAATTAACATCAAGAGGTACTCTTAGTCTTGGTGTTTCATAATAATTTACCTGAGTTAATTCATCTTCTTCTGTAATAGGGTCATCTTCATTATAAAATACTGGTATTTCATCAAAATTTATACTAACGCTATCATCATGTAACGTTTTACCATAAAAACCTTGTTTGTAAAAATCATCATCAGAAAAATACCCTTTAGAAGATTCAAAATTATTAGCCGGATCAAGAGTGCTTAAATAATAAGTTAACTCATAAACCTTTAAATCAAATTCTGCACTTCTATTTCCAAACACTGAATCTATTTCATAAACTTGTTGTTCTACATTATATGAAGAACTATCTGTATCATTTGGATCTAAAATACCATCCCCATCTGAATCATTACTAAGAGGATTTGTCCCAGCCTCAAATTCAATAATATCAGACAGACCATCCCCATCTGAATCACTTTCAATATCCTGCGGATCAGAGTCATAAAGGTCTATTACACCATCCCCATCTGAATCATTAGTATTATTGAAAAAGGGTAAATCAAGATACACCGCCGTCAACTCTTCTTCTTCATTTATTACTCTTATATCATCAAGACTTCCTTGATTTTCTTGAGCTTGACTATAATTTCCAAAAGTTTGAAGCAAAGAAACATCTAACTGTGAAATAAAACTTGAGTTTGTATTACCAAAAAAATCATCATTAAAAAAGCCTAAATGAACATTTGAAAGATTATTTGTTTGAACTTTTTCTAGGGATTCTTGGTAAGAAAATATTGGGAACGTTTCAGATTTTAAATTCTGAAATTCATCTTCAAATAAATCAATGCCCACTGAATAATAATCTTTATTACACGAAGTAAATACAGTTAAAGAAAATAGTATTAAAAGAATTCCTGAAAATCTATTATACATTAATCAATATTTTTTAATAAGAACTCCATTAACTTTTCATTGTCTAACGAATCTTTGAAATCAAGGACATCTTTAGAATAATTTTTTATTGAAGAAGTTGTTGATTTGTCAATATTTTCAGAAGACAGAATCACTGAATCTGAAAATTTTATCATTAAATCTGTAAGAGACTCAAAATTGGGTTCTGAGATTAAATCAAGATCTCCTTCAACTCCGTCAAATTCAATTTTTTCACTTAATTTTTTTGACAAACTGCTATCAAATGATTTTCCATAAAGAAAGGAAACTATTTTACTTTTATGAAATATAGGATCATCAGAGTATAACTTTTTCAAATAAAGTGGGAATAATGATGTAAACCAACCATGAAGGTGAATTATATCTGGAATCCAATTAAGTTTTTTCACAGTTTCTATAACCCCTTTAGTAAAAAAAATCATTCTTTCATCATTATCTTTTAATAGCTTTTCTTCTTTGTCAAAAAGCAACTCTTTTCTTTTAAAATACTCTTCATTGTCAATAAAATATACCTGCATTCTTTCTTTAGGTATAGAGGCAACCTTAATTATCAATGGCAAGTATAAATCATTAATTATCATATTCATGCCTGAAAGCCTAATAACTTCGTGCAGCTGATGTCTCCTTTCATTTATAATGCCGTATTTAGGCATAAAAATTCTTGTCATACCACCATTTTTATTAATTTTTTTTGATACTGAAAATGAATTTACAGCCTTTTCAGTTTGAGGAAGATAAGGAACTACCTCCGAGGAGATAACTAATATTTTTTTGTCTTTCAATAATTTCAAAATATGTGTATTGGCTATAGTCAGGCAAAATTACGAAAATTATGAGTAAGAATATAAAAACATTATCTTTAAGATTATTTATTTCTCATAATTGAGAGTTTACTCTTCCCATAAAGAACTTTTAAATTCGATAAAGCAAAAGCTGACAATTGCGCTTGTTCCCACCATGGGTTCTCTTCATGAGGGGCACCTATCGCTTATAGAAAAAGCTTACAGTGAAAACGATGAAATTATAGTTTCAATTTATGTTAATCCAACTCAATTTAATGATAAGGAAGATTTAAAAAAATACCCAAGGAATATTAAAGAGGATCTAAAGAAGCTTAACAGATTTGAGAATATCATAGTTTATGCACCAGACAATAATGACCTATACGAAAAAAACGAAAGCTCAAAACAATATGATTTTGGAAGCTTCACAAGCCTCATGGAAGGAAAATACAGACCCGGTCACTTTGATGGAGTTGCAACAATCATTGAAAAACTATTCAAAATTTTTAAACCAGATAATGCATATTTTGGAGAAAAGGATTTTCAACAACTACTTTTAATAAAGACACTAACAGAGCAACTCAATATAAAAACAAACGTGGTTGGGTGTAAAACAATTAGAGATGTTGACGGGTTAGCTATGAGTTCAAGAAATAAGCTCATGAGCGATAAAGAGAAGGAAAGTGCTAAAGAAATCATCAAGCTTCTTTTATGGGCTAAAGAAGTATATTCTGAGCTTGATTTTATTCAAATAAGAAGTGAAATAGAAAACAAGTCCAAATTAATTGATAGCTTTAAACTTGAGTATTTTGAAATAATGAATCTTGCAGAATTTTCAAATATTTCAAAAAAAAGTAATGAAAAAAGAGCCTTCATAGCATGCAGAATTGGAAATGTTAGACTGATAGATAACATAAAGCTTTAAAAGAATTGAAAAAACAATTAAAAATATTAATCCCAATTGCATTAGGCTTGTTTTTTATATACCTAACTTTTCAAATTACATCAGAAGCGGAAAGAGCTTTAATCTGGGGTTATATTAAATCAGCTAAAATAGAATATGTTTTAGCTGCAATGGGGCTGGGTGCCTGTTCAGATATAATTCGTGGACTTAGGTGGCAATTTTTATCAAAAGCTATTGGTCATAAATCTAGTAGTATCATAAGCATTGCTAGCGTTTTTATGTGTTACACATCCAATATGGCTATTCCTAGATCAGGGGAGGTCGTAAGAGCTACCATATTAAGCGAGTACAACAAAATACCTATTAGCAAAACTTTTGGTACAATAGCAGCAGAAAGGGTTGTGGATGTGTCTATTTCTATTTTAATTCTTGTCTTAGTCTGGCTATTTCAATATAATCTAATTTTAGAATCTTTGTTTGAAGATAACTTTTTAAATTCTGTAAATAATAATATAGAGATTATTATTTCTTTAGTTATTTTAATAGTAATTATAATGGTTTTTATCATCTCGAGAATTGAAAAAGTTAGATTTTTTTTTAAAGGTATTCTTGAAGGATTTTTATCTCTAACTAAACTCAAAAAAAAACTATTTCCTTTTGTACTTTTTTCAGCTCTAATATGGACCTGTTATGTTTTAGCCTTCTTTGTTATTAAGTTTTCGGTTACTGAATTAAACGTTATAGATAATAGCTTAATTTTTCCAGCATTTGTTATTGGAGTATTTAGTATTTCCCTGTCTAACCATGGACTTGGTGTATATCCGTTGGCTATTTCTTTGTTTTTGGTAAATTTTGGAATAAACACTGAGATTGGATTAACATATGGATGGATGGCTTGGTCTTGTCAAGCAATTATAACTCTTATTTTTGGAGGGCTTTCTTTTTTTGTACTACCTTTGCTAAATACAAGTGATTGAAATGGAAAAAATCATAAAACAATTTTTGTCAGAAGTAAATCAAAAAAACCTAAATGAGCCTGAATTTATGCAGGCAGTCACTGAGGTTGCTGAAACTGTTATTCCTTATATTGTTTCTCAAGATATATACTACGGACAAAACATTTTACTAAGAATGGTAGAGCCTGAAAGAGTGGTTTCTTTTAGAGTCGCGTGGATTGATGATAATGAAGAAATTCAAGTTAACAGGGGGTATAGAATTGAGATGAATTCAGCAATAGGACCTTATAAAGGAGGTTTACGTTTTCATCCATCTGTAAACTTGAGTATATTAAAATTTCTTGCCTTTGAACAAGTTTTCAAAAATGCTTTAACTACACTGCCTATGGGAGGAGGAAAAGGAGGCTCAGATTTTAATCCTAAAGGTAAATCAGATACAGAAGTTATGCGATTCTGTCAAAGTTTTATGACTGAACTGTTCAGACATATCGGGCCAAATAAAGATATTCCTGCTGGAGATATTGGTGTTGGTGGAAGAGAGATTGGTTATTTGTTTGGTCAGTATAAAAGGTTAAAAAATGAATTTTCAGGTGTTCTTACAGGAAAAGGAGTCTCATGGGGTGGATCTCTGATAAGACCTGAAGCCACTGGATATGGTGTGGTATACTTTATTGATGAAATGTTAAAAGCTTCTAATCAAGAGTTGAAAGGAAAGTCTGTTGTTATATCTGGATCTGGAAATGTTGCTCAATATGCAACTGAAAAATGTATTCATATGGGAGCAAAAGTATTGACTCTTTCAGATTCATCAGGATATATATATGATGCTGATGGAGTTGATGAAGAAAAACTACAATATATAATGGAGCTTAAAAATATTAAAAGAGATAGAATATCTGCTTATATAAAAAAATATCCTAAAGCTGAGTTTCATGCAAATAAAAACCCATGGTCTGTTAAATGTGACATTGCTATTCCATGTGCAACTCAAAATGAATTAAAAGTTAATGATGCCAAGGTTCTTATAAAAAATGGTTGTAAAACTGTTGGCGAAGGGGCTAATATGCCTTGTACTGCTGATGCCGTCAATCTCTTTATAGAAAACAAGGTTTTGTATGCGCCTGGTAAAGCTTCTAATGCTGGAGGAGTTGCTGTGTCTGGATTAGAGATGGCTCAAAATTCATTAAGATATACCTGGAGCAGAGAGGTTGTTGATGGAAAGTTAAAAGAAATCATGTCAGACATACACACTTCATGTCTTAAATATGGATCTTCTAAAGGTCAAGTTAACTATGTTAAAGGGGCAAACATAGCAGGCTTTGTGAAAGTTGCTGATGCAATGTTAGCTCAGGGTGTCGTATAAACTAAATGCCTAATTCAAGAGCTTTTGTAATAAGGTCCATAAAAAATGGGGAAACTAGCTTAATAGTCTCCTGCTATTTGGAGGACATTGGATTTAAAACATTTATTGTCAAAGGTGTTTACGGGTCAAAAAAATCTAAATTTAGTAAGGCCCATTTTTTTCCCTTAAATATTATAAATATTAACTACACCTATACCGAAGGAAGAAACCTTGGATTCATCAAAGAGGTAAAAACTGAAAAGCTTTATAATACACTTCATAGTGATATTCAAAAAAGCTCCATTATAATTTTCTTATCTGAAATTTTAATTAGTGTTTTTAGAGAGGAAACAAATGTAAATAAAGACTTATTCGAATTTTTATTCAACTCTCTTTCATGGTATGACGGTGAAATTAGCTGTAATAATTTCCATATAAAATTTTTACTGGAACTTTCAAAATTTACAGGTTTTTACCCTAATATAAATGATGAAAATGATTCATTTTTTGACCTACAGCTGGGTTCTACAACTTCAACCAAACCCCTTGGTGTTAACATAAGTGGAGATGATTTCAATCTATTTAAGGAGTTTTTGGGCACGAAATTTGAGGATTTAAATTTAATGAACTTAAAAAATAATTCTAGAGTTAAAATTCTTAATCATATAATTGACTATTATTCTCTACATTTACAAATGTTCAAAACACCTAAATCAATTAATGTTTTTAATGAAATCTTTAAATAAGTTATTCTTAATAAACTGGCTAATTATTTCATTATTTTTTGTCTCAAGTTTTTCTTACAGTCAACAGATTATTGTAAAAGATGAAAATTCAAATGAAAATCTCTCAGATGTAGTCATCTTCAATGAAGATAAATCAGAGTCAATAATTACTGACTTAAATGGGGTTGTAGACTTGAGCATGTTTTCTGAAGATGAAAAGATTTATTTTCAACTACTTGGTTACTCAACTTTAGAGTTATTAAAGGGCACTATTTTAAACGGATCTTCAATTTATCTTCAATCTGAAAGTCAAAATCTTGAAGAGGTAATCTTATCAGTTGCTAGATCTGAATCCAATGTAAATCAAATTGCTGAAAAAGTATCCGTGATAAAATCTGAAGACTTATTTTTGTCTTCACCAGCATCTGGAGCAGAATTACTTGAGCTAAGTCCTGGAGTAAGAGTTCAAAAAAGTCAGGGTGGTGGCGGAAGTCCAATCATAAGAGGGTTTGAAGCAAATAGGGTGTTAATCGTTGTTGATGGAGTTAGGATGAATAATGCTATATACCGTTCTGGTCACCTGCAAAATTCAATTACTATTGATCCAAGTATTATAGAGAGAGCTGAAATTATTTTCGGATCCTCATCTGTTGGATATGGATCTGATGCATTAGGAGGTGTTATTCATTATTACACTAAAAGCCCTATAATTAAAGGGTCTGAAAAAATCAAATCTAGTTTTACTACTAATTATACTTCCGCAAATCAAGGAGTTTCAAATAATTTGGTAACAAATTATAGCAGTGAAAACTGGGGAAGTATTACATCTCTGTCTATTTCTAAATTTGGAGATATAAAAATGGGAGAAAAGCGAGAACATGGATTTAATAGTTGGGGTCTAACACCTTTATATTCTGAAAATTCTAGGTATTCATATTACCCTGAAGCATCAATTAATTCAGATGAAAATATTCAAAAAAATACCGGCTATAGTCAAGTAGATTTATTTCAAAAATTTTTGATAAAACTTGGTGAAACTAATTTACTAAACGTGAACATTCAATTTTCTGAGTCAAGTGATATTGACAGATATGATCAATTGAGCATCACAAATGCTGGTTCTCTAAAATTTAGTGAGTGGTATTATGGGCCTCAAAAAAGATTTTTAATCTCTCCTAGTTTGAGAATATTTCCTAACAGAAAGTTTATGAAAAAAGGTGCAATTACTTTTGGGTTTCAAAAAATAAATGAGAGTAGAATTAAAAGAAAATTTAATGCTCTTAACAGGTCACATCAGATTGAAGATCTTAAAGTGTTTAGCCTAAACGGTGATTTTGATACCTCTTTTAATAACGGACACTCTATCTCTTATGGTGTTGAGTCTACATATAATTATAACTATTCAAAGGCATATGATCAAACTCTTGAAATAGAGGGGAATCAAGTAACTGGGCTTGGTGAAAAATTTGCTATTCCAACTAGATACCCTAGCGATGGAAGTTCCTATTCAAGCTTTGCTTCCTATTTGAATTGGTCTTGGAATATGAGTGAGTTTTTTACTTTTAATGTTGGTGCTAGGCTAACCTTTACTGGACTAAAAGCAAGTTGGAATGATGTTATCTCAGTAAATCCACAATTATCTGAAATAAATCTTAACTCTAAAGCATTAACTACTACTGTCTCTATAAAATTAAGACCTAGTAAAAGAGTTCAGATTAATACTGTTTTATCTAGTGGGTTTAGAAATCCTAATATTGATGATATTGGAAAAATAAGAGAAAATAATGGTTTATTGGTTGTTCCAAACACATTTTTAAAACCAGAATATGCATATAACTTGGACTTAGGTATTGACTTTAGATCTCTCAATAATACTAACTATATTTCACTTAGAGGTTTTAGTACAATTATCTCTAGACATATTGGAAGAGACGAATACACTGTTTTTTCAGACATAACAACACCTGACTTATCAACAATAATATATAACGGAGATGAGGTTACTACCATTTCAAATAAAAATCTTGGAAATCGATTTATTCATGGTTTCTCAATTGACGGTTTCTCAAAAATAATGAACAACTTAAAGTTTGATTTTGGTCTAACTTACACTAAAGGTGATAATAACGACACCTACGGACCTCTTCCTTCTATTTCTCCATTATTTGGCTCAGTTGCATTTTCCTATAACAAAAGAGGGCTCAACCTTAGGGCAGTATATAAATTTAGTGAAGCTAAAAATCCTAGCGAATATAGCTTTGGAGGAGAAGATGGTTTAGATGAAACACCTTTTCTAATTAATAATGAGGGATTATTAACCTATCTAGGAACTCCTAAATGGTCTGATCTTTCAATCTATGGAAGTAAAAATATATCATCTAATGTTACTTTGAGATTGGGTTTAACAAATGTTTTTGATTCTCATTATAGAACTTTTGCATCTGGAATTTCCGCACCCGGAAGATCCTTTCAGTTAGGTCTAAATCTAAAATTATAACTCATTATATTAACTTTTATTTGATCTAAAATCATTAATTTCGCCTTTAATTAAAGCATAATGAGATTTAGGGAATCTAAAAACTTTTCACTGACTTCAATTTCATCAGAGATCCAAGATTTTTGGTCTAAAAATGATGTTTTTTCTAAATCTTTTAATAAGAAAGATAGTGCAAGTTTTATTTTTTATGAAGGTCCTCCATCTGCTAATGGAAAACCTGGAATACATCATGTAATGGCGAGAACTATTAAGGATGCTTTTTGTAGGTATAAAACATTAAAGGGATATAATGTTAAAAGAAAAGCTGGATGGGATACCCATGGACTTCCAGTTGAATTAGGAGTAGAGAAAGAATTAGGTATATCTAAAGATGACATTGGAAGTAAAATTAGTGTCTCCGAATATAATGCTGCATGTAAAAAAGCTGTTATGAAATATACAGCTGAATGGGAATCTCTTACAAGACAGATGGGATATTGGATTGACCTCTCTGATCCTTATGTAACATATACTCCGAAATATATGGAGACAGTTTGGTGGCTCATTAAAAATATATCTGAAAAAAAACTGCTTTACAAAGGATACACAGTTCAACCATATTCTCCTGCAGCTGGAACTGGGCTTAGCTCACACGAGTTAAATCAACCAGGAGCATATAGAGACATAAGTGACACCTCTGTAATTGCTCAATTTAAATGTTTAGATGGTACGTTGCCAGTCAAATTAAAAAATTTCTATCCATTTTATTTTTTAGCATGGACTACTACTCCATGGACTTTACCTTCAAATACAGCTTTAACTGTTGGGGCTAAAATTGAATATTCTTTTGTTAAAACGTTTAATCAGTATACAAAAGAAAAAATAACTGTTTTATTGGCCAAGAATCTAATTGAAAAAGTTTTTTCTAAAAACTTTTATAAAATATATAACGAAAATGAACTTGATTTATTTAAACAGAGTAATACTGAAATCCCATACTTTATTTTGGAATCATTTAAAGGTGTAGATCTTGAAAATCTTAAATATGAAAGAATTTGGGAAGAAGCACCTCTTCCTCTTGATAATCCTGAACATGCTTTTAGAGTAATTCTTGGTGATTTTGTTACAACTGAAGACGGAACTGGAATAGTCCACACGGCTCCAACTTTTGGTGCAGATGATTATAAAGCGGCAAAGTCTGCTATACCTGAAGTTCCTCCTCTACAAGTACTTGACTCAAAAGGCAATAAAGTTCCTCTAGTTGATTTGAAGGGGAAGTTCATCGATAATATTGGCTTAATTAGTGGTAAATATGTTAAAAATGAATACTACGAATCGGATTCTATGCCGGATAAATCTGTTGATGTAGAAATTGCTATTAAGCTGAAAGAACAAAACTTAGCATTTAAGGTGGAAAAATATTCTCATTCTTATCCTCACTGCTGGAGAACAGATAAGCCTGTGCTTTATTATCCAATGGAGTCTTGGTTTATTAAAATCAGTGACCTTTCTGAGAGAATGTTTACCCTTAATAATGAGATAAACTGGAAACCTAAGTCAACGGGGGAGGGTAGATTTGGGAATTGGTTAAAGTCTGCTAATGATTGGAATCTTTCAAGGTCAAGGTTTTGGGGAGTTCCATTACCAATATGGTCAAACGAAGAGGGAACTGAACATAAAGTAATTGGTTCTGTTGAAGAGTTGATTAATGAAATTAATGTTTCAATAGAAAAAGGATTTATGAAATCAAACCCTTATTCTAAATTTAAGGTTGGTGATATGTCAGACGATAATTATACTAACGTTGACCTTCACAAAGATTTTGTTGATGACATTGTTTTATGTTCAGAAAAAAGCCTCCCTATGAAGCGTGAAACAGATATAATTGATGTTTGGTTTGAATCTGGATCAATGCCTTATGCGCAAATTCATTATCCTTTTGAAAATAAAGATCTAATTGATCATAAATCAAACTTTCCAGCAGATTTTATTGCAGAAGGTGTAGATCAAACTAGGGGATGGTTTTATACACTTCATGCAATATCTACAATTGTATTTGATTCAATTTCATATAAAAATGTTGTTTCAAATGGCCTTGTATTAGATAAAAATGGGCAAAAAATGTCTAAAAGATTGGGTAATGCTATAGACCCATTTGAAATGATAAATAGTTTTGGTATTGATGCTGTTAGATGGTATATGATTTCAAACTCAAACCCATGGGATAATCTAAAATTTGATCAAGAAGGAGTTGCGGAAGTAAAAAGAAAGTTTTTTGGAACGTTACAAAACATTTATAGTTTTTTTAGTTTATATGCTAATATTGATGGATTTAAAAATGCTGAAACAAAAATTGACATAGATAAAAGGCCTGAAATTGATAGGTGGATTCTGTCTGAACTTAATTCATTAATCCAGAAAGTTGATAAAGATTTTGATAATTATGATTTAACACCTGCGGCAAGAGATATTAATGATTTTGTTCAGGAAAAACTTAGCAATTGGTATGTAAGACTATGCAGAAGAAGGTTCTGGAAAGGAGAATATAATTCTGATAAAATTTCTGCTTATCAAACTCTTTTTGAGTGTCTTTTAACCATTAGTAAACTTATTTCCCCTTTAGCACCTTTTTACTCTGAATATGTTTTTCAGTCTTTAAACACAGTAACAAGAAAAGATAAAGCTGAGTCTGTTCATTTGTCTAATTTTCCTAATTATTCATCTGACATAATTGACAACAATCTAGAAAATAAAATTAATCAGGTAAGAAACATTTGCTCTCTTGCTCTTTCTATAAGAAAAAAAGAAAAAATAAAAGTAAGGCAGCCTTTAAATAAAATTATTATCCCTGTAAAAAATGAAATTGAAAAAAATGAAATTGATGATGCAAAATCACAAATTTTATCTGAAGTAAATGTAAAGTCAATTGAGTTTCTAGATAATAAAAACTCGTTGCTAATTAAAGAACTTAAACCTAATTTCAAGCTACTGGGTCCAAAGTATGGAAAAATAATTAATGATGTTGCAAAAAAAATTAAATCCCTGTCAAATATTGAAATTGAAAAGCTTGAAACCGCTAGTTCCCTCAATATTAAGGTGAATGAAACTGAAGTTTCAATTTCACTTGAAGATGTTGAAATCAACTATAAAGATATTGAAGGTTTATCGGTAGCCAGTGGAAATGGTCAAACAATTGCACTTGATCTAAGTCTTAATGAGCAATTAATAAATGAAGGAATTGCAAGGGAGATAGTTAATAGAGTTCAGAATATTAGGAAAAATGAAGGTCTTGAAGTAACTGATAAAATCGAAATAACTATTAAAAACTCTGATAATCTTGAGAAAGCTATTTATGATAATTTAGATTATGTTATAGGTGAAACTTTAGCAATAAAATTATATTTTAGCGAAAATCTAGATGCAGGAGATATCATTGAGTTCGATAATATTAAAACTAGAATAAACATAAAAAAAGTTTGATATGAGTAAAAATTCAAAAAACAAATACACGGATAAGGAATTAGAGGGCTTTAGAAAAATAATCAATGAAAAGATTGAAAAAGCTCAAAATGATCTTGAACTTATAAAAAGTGCATACATGAATAATAGCACTAATGGAACTGAAGACACTTCTCCAACTTTTAAGTCAGTTGAAGAAGGATCTGAAACTATGTCAAAGGAAGCAAATACTCAGCTAGCATTAAGACAAGAGAAATTTATAAGAGATTTAAAAAATGCTCTTGTTAGAATTGAGAATAAAACTTACGGGGTTTGTAGGGTAACTGGAAAGCTTATTGATAAAAAAAGACTCAATATAGTTCCTCATGCAACTCTCAGTATTGAGGCTAAAAACATTCAAAACTAAAATTACTGCTTTGCACTCTTTACTTAAAAATATTGACACTAAAAAGTCAGTAATATTTATCTTATTACTAATTTTTTTAGATCAGTTTGTAAAGATTTATATCAAACTAAATTATTCTATCACAGCATATGGTCAACCTCCTATAATTGATCTTGGTTTTTTCAAATTACTTTTTATTGAAAACAAAGGTATGGCAATGGGTGCTAGACTAAATAATATAATTCCCTTTTTAGACGATAACACAGCTAAATTATTCTTAACTTTTTTTAGAATTTTTGCCTGTTTTGGTCTTGGTTTTTGGTTGAGAAATATTATCAAAAATAAAGGCTCTCAACTATTAATTTTTTGCGTTTGCCTAATCTTTGCAGGTGCTATTGGTAATTTAATTGACTCTGTTTTTTATGGAGTAATCTTTTCGTCCAGCTATGGTCAAGTAGCTACATTGTTTCCTGATGTTGGTTATGCACCTTTATTTTATGGAAGTGTTGTAGATATGATACAGTTTCCTTTAGCCACATGGAATTGGCCAGATTGGCTACCCTTTGTTGGTGGTGAAGAATATACTTTTTTTGAATATGTTTTTAATTTAGCAGACTCTTATATAAGCACAGGAGTAATTCTTCTTTTAGTGTCAAATAAAAAAGTGTCCTTTTAGTTTAAGTGAAATTATGTACTCTACTAGGGGTTATAACAAAATCTAATTTTATGTCGTGTTCTTCAATATCTAAGATTTTGTCTACAGGTTCAAAGTATGACAGACCTACTTTTAAAACATTTTTTTGCGTGTTCACTAAAAACCTGTCATAATAGCCCCCGCCATAACCTACTCTTTCTCCAAATTTGTCAAAGGCTAAAAGAGGAATAAAGACAACATCGAAAATCTTTGGATCAGATTTATTCGTGCTTACTGGTTCTCTAATACTAAATTGGTTTTCTGAGTATTTTGTATGCTTGTTTATTTCAATATGAATCAAGTTGTTACCGATGATTTTAGGCGCATATACTCTTTTGTTTTTTCTGAATAACAGTTTAATAACCTCATCAGTTTCAACCTCATTATTTAATAAATTGGACAGGTATATATGATAATGGGTTTTTTTAAATAAGTGTGTATTTATTAAGTTTTTAAAAATTGATTTATTTAACTCTTTTGCCTCAATATCAGTAAGCTCAGATCTATATTTTTTAAATAATTTTCTTAAAAAAAGCTTGTTGTTTTCCATTTACATTAATATAAAAAAAAAATAGGGTTAATTTTGTTTTAGTGAAACATTCTGAACTTCATCTTCAAGCTAAATCTCTTCCTGAACTTCCAGGTGTTTATCAATTTTATGATGATGACAAAATTATTTATATAGGCAAAGCAAAAAATCTAAAAAAAAGAGTTTCATCCTATTTTTCAAAAAATCATGAAAGTAAAAAGACAAAACTACTTGTAAAAAGTATCAGAAAAATTGAAAAAATTATAGTTGACACTGAAATGGATGCTCTTCTATTAGAAAATAACCTAATAAAAAAATATCAACCTAAATATAACATTCTGCTAAAAGATGATAAATCATATCCATGGATTTGTATTGTCAAAGAGCCTATCCCTGATATTTTCTATACAAGGAAAGTTGAAAAAAGAAGGGGTGAATACTACGGACCTTTTACTAATGTTTACAGTGCTAGATTTCTAATTAAACTAATTAAAGATATTTATCCTTTTTTGAATCATGAGCTAAACCACCTAGTAAAAAAAGAGACGGAAGAAAGTATTAAAGTTAAATTTTCAGAAAACATAAAGTCAATTCGCAATTTAATTAAAGGACATTTTAGAAAATCAATTGATGAGCTTAAAGATAAAATGAAATTGTTTTCAAAAAACCTTAAATATGAAAAAGCTCATGAAATAAAAGAAAAGCTAGAAATTTTATATAATTATCAAGCTAAATCAACTATAGTAAATTCTAAGATAAGTGATATAGATGTTTTTGCATTAATTTCTGATCAGTCATATGCATATATAAATTATCTGCAAATCTCATATGGAGCAGTAATTAGATCTTTTACATTAGAGGTTAAAAAGAAGCTTGAAGAATCAGATAAGGAAATTTTGAGCCTAGCTGTAATCGAACTTAAACAAAGGTTTCAGTCACAAAGTAAAGAAGTCGTTTTGCCCTTTAAGTTGAATCTTCCTCTGCCAATTAAAGTAACTGTTCCTAAGACAGGTGATAAGAAAAAATTAATTGAATTGTCTGAAAGAAATGCAAAGTTTTATAGAATTGATAAACTAAAACAAATAAAAATTGTTGATCCAGAAGCTCACGGTAATAGAATTATGGAGCAGGCCAAAAAGGATCTCCAATTAAAAGAAAAACCTATTCAGATAGAGTGTTTTGATAATTCTAATTTAATGGGGACAAATCCAGTTGCATCTTGTGTTGTTTTTAAAAACGGGAAACCTTCAAAAAAAGATTACAGACATTTTAAAATAAATAATATAAACGGCCCTGATGATTTTGCTTCAATGGAACAGGTTGTTTACAGAAGATTAAAAAGACTTTTAGACGAAAATGAAACTTTACCAAATCTGATTATAGTAGATGGCGGAAAAGGTCAATTGAGCTCTGGAGTAAAAAGCTTAAAAAAACTCAATTTAGAAAATAAGGTTGCTATAATTGGTATCGCAAAAAAACTTGAGGAAATTTTTAAGCCGGATGATAAATTACCCTTATATATAGATAAGAAATCTGAAACTTTGAAATTAATTCAGCAATTAAGAAATGAATCTCATCGATTTGCTATTAATTTTCATAGGGATCTTAGGAGCAAAGATGCTCTTAAATCAGGCATGGATAGTTTAAAAGGAGTGGGGCCAGTTCTGAAAGATAAACTTTTAAGCAAGTATAAATCATTTAAAAGGTTAAAAGATGCTGATGAAAAGGAGTTGATAATATTTCTTGGCAAGAGTAGAGGTAGATCTGTTTTTAATCAATTAAGAAATTAATTTTAAGTAATTTTGGTGTTGTAAATGATGAAAGTTATATATCTATATCTACAAATTCTCATATTTAGTATAAATCTAGCTTTTAGCCAATCCCCTTCACAAAACATAGACCCGTTTAAAGCTGGAGAAGCACTAGAGTATAGAGTTCATTATGGAATTTTCAATGCTAGCTATGCTTCACTTAAGCTTTCAAGTGAAGAGCTTAACGGAGAAAAACTTTTATTAGCATCTGGGTATGGAAAAACAATTGGATTGGCTAGACTTTTTTTTAAAGTTGAAGATTATTATAGCAGCTATTTTGATAATGAAAAGGTGTCTCCCGTTTTTTTTAAAAGAAATATTTATGAAGGAGGATACACTAAAAACTTAGAAGTTCAATTTGATTCACAATCAAATACTGCTATTGTAAATAATATTAAAAATGGAACAGTAAAAACATTTTCAACAAAGGAAAACATTCAAGATCTTATGTCATCCTTATACTACCTTAGAAAAAACTTTTCTCCGAATAATATTGAAGTAGGTGATTATTTCACAATAAACATGTTTTATGATTCAAAAAACAAAGAGTTGTCCCTAAGGTATCTTGGCAAAGAAGTAATTAATACAAAATATGGAAAAATAGAATGCTTAAAGCTAATGCCTGCAACAAATAGAAGCAGAATATTTAAAGGGGAAGGCAGCATTACAATTTGGTTAACTAATGATAAAAATAGACTTCCAATTAGAGTTCAAGCAGATTTATTAGTTGGGTCTATAAAGGCTGACCTAGAAAAATTTTCCGGGATTGCTAATCCAATTGAAATTCAAATTAATAACTAATGAATAAAAATATAAAGCGCTACTGTTTTTTTGTCTTGGGATATGCATTCATAATTATATTTAGCTCTTGTAGTTTAGAAATAAGTGAGAGCACAAAAGAAGAAGATCCTGTTATATATAAATACGGTTATGATGAAAGCAAATATTTGTTTGAAGAGAAAAAAGTTGGCAGAGGAGACACTTTTGGCGATATATTAGAGGAGCAAGGGATTGATTATCCTGAAATCTATCAAGCCCTTCAAAAAACAAAAAATGATGTAGACTTTAGAAAACTTCAAATAGGCAAACCTTACACTCTAATTTATACTAAAGATTCTATTAGAAAATTAAAAGCCTTTGTTTATCATCCTACAATTGAAGGATACTCTTTTATCCAGTTAAGAGACAGTGTGTATGGTAATACATTTAAAAAAACAAGAACATATAAAGACCTGTCTGCCTCAGGAATTATTGACAACTCATTATACCTAACTCTGGAAGAGCAGAATAAAGATCCTTTATTAACTTATTATTTGTCTGACATATATGCTTGGACAATTGATTTTTTTCGATTAGATAAAGGTGATAAATTCAAGGTAATTTACACGGAAGCATATGTAGATGATTCAATTCCTGTCGGAATAACAAAAATTAAGGCGGCCTATTTTGTTCACAAGGGGATTGAAAGATATGCTTTTGAATATGAGACAGATTCTATAAAAGGAATTATAGAATACTTAGATCAAGATGGCAAAAATCTAAGAAGAGCATTTTTACAGTCACCTATAAAATTTGGTAGGATTTCATCAAGATATAATTTAAGAAGAAGAATAGCTTTCTATGGAAATAGAATTAGACCTCACAAGGGAACAGATTTTGCAGCTCCAGTTGGAACACCTATTATGTCTACCGCAAATGGAACTGTTATTGAGTCGAGTTATTCCAGAGCAAACGGAAGATATGTAAAAGTTAGACATAACAACACTTATGACACTCAATATCTACATATGAGAAAAAGTAATGTTAAAGTTGGACAGTTTATTGAACAAGGAGATGTAATTGGCTGGGTTGGTATGACTGGTAACACATCAGGACCTCATGTCTGTTATAGGTTTTGGAAAAATGGTATTCAAGTTGATCCTTTCAAACAAAAGCTTCCTGAAGCAAAGCCAATCAATGAGTCATTAAAAAAGAAGTACTTTAGTGATATTGTCTTAATCAAATCTGAACTTGACTCAGTAATAATTAAAAATAAAACTTCCATCTAATGGGATTATCTAAAATAAATCCAACAAAATTAAATTCCTGGTTAAACCTTGAAAAAAAATTCAAAGCTGAAGGAGATAAACATATTTCAAGTTTTTTTGAGGAGAGTGATCGACTTGAAGAGTTTTCAATAAGTTGGAAGGATTTTTATATCGATTTCTCAAAAAATAGACTAAGTTCATCAACCCTAAATCTATTAATTGATTTATGTAATGAAACTAATTTAAAGAATAATATTGAAAGGTATTTTGATGGATCTACTATTAATGAAACAGAAAAAAGATCTGTTCTTCACACTGCGTTAAGGTCAAGCGAAATAAAAAACCCTGAATTAAAAAAAGAAATTGAAGCTTCGATAGAGAAGATCACAAGTATTTCAGATCATATAAATAGCGGAAAAAAACTAGGATCTACAGGCAGAAAAATTACGGATGTTGTAAATATTGGAATTGGAGGGTCTCATCTTGGCCCAGATATGGTTACAGAAGCATTATCGTATTATAGTCTTGGTATTAAGCCTCACTTTGTCTCTAACATCGATCCTGATTTTACATCAAAGTTGCTGGAGAAATTAAATCCTGAAACCACTATTTTCATAATTGTTTCAAAAACATTTACAACAATAGAAACACTAGAAAATGCAAAAAAAATAAGAAAGTGGTTTATAGAAAATTCAAATGAAGAATTTATAAAGGACCATTTTATTGCTGTTTCTAATAACACCAAAGCACCAAAAGAGTTTGGTATATCTTCTGACAATATTCTTTCTATTCCTGAATGGGTTGGAGGAAGATTTTCACTCTGGGGATCAGTTGGTTTAATTATTTCTATCATTATTGGATCAAAAAATTTTAAAGATTTTTTAAAAGGTGCTGAGTCTATGGATCTTCATTTTAGGAACTCTCCTTTTGAAAAAAATATTCCAGTAATTCTTGCTCTTATAAGCATATGGTATAATAATTTTTTTAAATGTGAGACAGAAGCTGTGCTGCCATATAATCAGTTTCTTGAAAAACTTCCAGATTATCTGCAGCAAGCTAGCATGGAGAGTAATGGAAAAAGCATAGACAGAAGTGGTGAAAAAATTAAATATGAAACCGGTTCTATTATCTGGGGTTCAACTGGAACGAATGCACAGCATGCTTTTTTTCAGCTAATGCATCAGGGAACAAAGGTTATACCTTCTGATTTCATTGCTTTTAAAAAATCTCTTTATGGTGATAAAGCTCAACATGATATTTTGACTTCAAATTTTTTAGCTCAAACAAATGCATTAATGATGGGGAAGACTTATGCTGGAAATGAGATTCACAAAAATATTGAAGGCAACAAACCTTCTAATGCAATAGTTATTAACAAGCTTTCTCCCAAAAATCTTGGAGCTCTTATATCTATGTATGAGAACAAAATTTTTACAGTTGGTTCTATTTTAAACGTCTTCAGTTATGACCAGTGGGGTGTTGAGCTAGGAAAATCAATAGCTAAAGATATCTCTAGAGGAAAGAAAGAAAATCTTGATAAATCTACAATTCAGATTAGCAAAATATTAAAGACTTAGTTTGTTACTACTCTCTTTTTATTTATTAATGTTATGTTAATATTTAGTTCAAATTAAATTTCCTGAATATTTTACTTTTGTAAAAAATCAATAACTAATAATATTATAATGAAAAAATTAAGCTTAATCTTATTTGCTCTCTTTACAGCAACTGCTTATTCACAAGATGCAGCACTTGATTCAATTGCTCTTACTGAAGTAACTGTAACATCAAAGGTTGTTGATGTTGCTAAAGAGCGTGAAACACCGATTGCATTTAGTACAGTAACTGGTGCTGAAATAGAACTAAAAGGAGGAAATCTTGAGTTTGTAGAAACTCTTAAAAGAACTCCAGGTGTATATACCAACCAAGATAATGGGGGTTATGGTGATGGCCAAATGTACCTTAGAGGATTTGGTTTCACTAATACTGCCTATGTTATAAATGGTCAACCTGTTAATGACATGGAAAATGGTAGGATATATTGGTCAAACTGGGCAGGACTAATGGATATTGCTTCCAGCGTTCAGCTTCAAAGAGGACTTGGATCGACTTCTCTTGCTGTTCCTTCTGCCGGTGGAACCGTGTCTGTGAATACTAGAGCTGCAGAAGCTACACCTGGATCAGGTCTAAAGCTGATGTTAGGTGATAATGGATACCAAAAAACTACCGCATATATGAATACTGGGGTAAATGAATTAGGCTGGTCATCAAGTTATTTACTTGGTTTCTGGAAAGGTGACGGATGGAGAAATGGTATGCAGGGTGAAGGTGTTACTTATGCATTTTCTATTGGATATACGCCAAGAGGTGGTGATCATGAGTTTAACCTCTCGGTTATTGGTGCTGGACAATGGCATCATCAAGCATATTATGGTACTCAAATTCAAGATTATTTAGATTACGGACCTGCTCAAGGTGATGACTATAGAAAGTTTAATCAAGTATATGGTGATTATAAAGGCGAAGAGTTCTCAGTTTTAAGAAATTATTATCACAAACCATTAGCAACTCTTAACTGGGATTGGGAAATCAGCAGTAGAGTTACACTTGCAACTTCTCTTTATGCTTCTGCTGGAAGAGGTGGTGGAACAGGTTTAAGAGGAAGAGGTTCTTTTGGAACAACTTCTTTTAACGAGTCCTTTGCAGAGTACATGGACGATCACTCAGAGTGGAGAAATTCTGACTATACGATTAACTGGGGAACAGCAGTTTCAAAAAACTTAGCTGGAGCATATGTTCCTGATAGTGGACCTTTTGCTGGCATGAAGCTTGGATACCATAACACAATTGATGGCCTTCCAAGTAAATGGGGAGCAGACACAACAGTTAGAAGATTTTCAACTAACTCTCATAACTGGATTGGTGGTATTTCTAAAATTAAAATCGACTCAGATAATTTTAGATATGAGCTAGGTATTGATTTAAGATCATATAAAGCTTATCACAGAAGAGGTATAAGTGATTTCTTAGGTCTAGATGGATATATTTCTACAATTAATGGAAATAACTTCTCTGGAAATGGAGATAGAATTGGAACAGTAGTTACAACTGCGTATGAATCTTCTCCTTTTAAAAATCTTGGTATGGACGATCCTAATGGAACACAGAGATACTATATTGGTTATAATGACTGGACTGGTATTAATGGTTTAATTGAGTATGTAGGTAATGATAAATTTTCAGCAGTTCTTCAGGTTGGATCAACAACTCAAAAATATCAACTAGAGCACTTTTATACAACTCAACCAGATACAAAGAGTAGAAAAATTACTGTAAATGGAGGATATATTAAAGGTGGTGCAAACTATAAAATGAATGACAGAGCAAATGTATTCTTTAATGTAGGGCGAATCAATAGACCACCTCTTGTTGATGGAGTCTTTACTAATGCAGATTATGACTTTACAGAAGCTGAGGACATAACTTCTGAAAAAATCACATCTCTTGAACTAGGTTATGGTTATTTTGGCTCAAACTTTAAAGCTAAAGTAAATGTATATTCAACAGTTTGGGGTGATAGAACTTTTAGACGATCTACATCAGTTGGCGACCAAGGAATAACAATCGTTTATAACGATGTTGAACAAACGCATTCTGGTATTGAAGGAGAGTTTACTTGGTATCCTTCAAGTAGATTAAGATTAAAAGGTATGGCTTCATTAGGTGACTGGAAGTTTTCTAAAAACTTTAATGGTTCTTCTTTCTATAATGATAACGGACAATCAGCTGGAGAAACTGGAACACTTTATTTAGATGGTGTTAAAATTGGAGATGCTGCTCAAACTACAATGTATTTAGGAGCAACTTATAAGGTTTCTGATAGATTATCAGCCGATCTTGATTTTCAAACATTTGCTAATCTTCATGGAAGATTTAGTCCATTAGACAGTGAGTTTTTTAGTGCAAACAACAGAGGTTCTATAGAGCTTCCTAGCTTTAGCCTAGTTGATATAGGTGCAACATATCAAACAACTTTCTTGGGTTATGAAACGACTGTTAGGTTAAATGTTAACAACCTGTTTGACGAAGAGTATCTGTCTCAATCTCAAACTAATATTCATAATGATGGAGGAAGAGCTTGGAACGGGATTGATGTTCAAAACCAAGTTTACTTTGGTAAGGGAACTACATGGAATTTAGGAGCTACATTTAGATTCTAATAAGAAACTAATAGCGTATTTATAAACCCTGCTTCGGCAGGGTTTATTTTTTTATATCAATCTCTCTTAGGGTAAGCTCTATCTCATCTTTTCCTGAATATGAATTAAAGTTAACTGTATAAAGAATATCAAATACAGAGCTAGCATTAACGAGCAGTTCTTTTTTATCAAAACATATAAATGGTAATTCCCTGCCAGATTGATCTTTAATTTTTGATTTAACTATTTGTGATTCCTTTCCTATAAACTTTAACTTACGGTCTAAAACACAATTATTAGTTCTAAATATAGGCTTATTGTTTCCTATGCCAAATGGTGACATTCTTGAAATAATTTTAATGTTTTCAAATGTGATTTCAGAAAAGTCAATTAAAATATCATATAAAAAAGTCTTTTTGAACATTTCTTGATCAACAGATTTTCTAACTGTATTTTCAAATTGAACTTTAAAGTTTTCAAAATTAGATTTCTTTACTTTTAAACCGGCAGCATACTTGTGTCCTCCAAATTGAAAAATATTCTCTACACATTTTGAAAGAGCTTCATGTACATCAAACCCCGAAACTGATCTTACTGAGCCCATTAAAAGCTCTTCATCTGAATCAGTCATAACTATTGTTGGTTTATACGACTTTTCAATAAGTCTTGATGCTACAATTCCTAGCACTCCTTTACTCCAGTTTTCAGAATAGACAATATTTGTGAAACTGTCATGATCTATTTGATTTATTGCTTGTTGAAATACATCTTTTTCTGTTGCTCTACGGTTTTGATTAAGGAGCTCTACTTCATTGGACATAATGCTGGCTTTTTCTCTATCTTCTTGAACTAATAAATCAACAATAATTTTTCCATTTTTCATTCGCCCAGCAGCATTTATTCTTGGTCCAATATTAAATGAAACTTTAGATTCATCTATTTTACTGTTTATTGATTTTAAAAAGTTTCTTAGACCTATTCTTGGGTTTTCGTTTATTCTTTTTAAACCATAAAACACCAAAAGCCTATTTTCATCTACTAAAGGCATCATGTCAGAAATTGTTGCAAGAGCTACAAAATCAATAAAATCAAAAACATCACAAGGGTCGTTTGAAATTAAATTATGAGCAGTTATTAATTTGAAGGCTATACCACAGCCACATAAATCTTTAAAAGGATATTTACAGTCTAATTGTTTTGGGTTAACAATTCCATATGCATTTGGCAATGTTTCTCCTGGTAGATGATGATCACAAATAATGACCTCAATGCCTTTTGATTTAGCTAAATCAACTTGAGTCAAAGCTTTAATTCCACAATCAACAGTTACAATTAAAGAAAAATTATTTTTTTCAGCATATTCTATTGATTCTAAAGATACCCCATAGCCCTCCTTATATCTATCAGGAATATAATAAGAAACGTTAAACCCTTTATTGTCAAAATATTTAAAAAGCATTGCTGTAGAGGTGGTTCCATCAACATCGTAATCACCTAAAATCATTATTTTTTTTTCTTTCGAAGCTTCAATCTTTTCGACAACCTTTAACATATTCTTCATCAAGAAAGGATCATGCAGTAAATCAAGATTTGGTCGAAAAAATTGTTTTGCTTTTTCTAATGAATTTATATTTCTCTGAAGTAACAATGAGCATATAAATGTTGGAATTTTTAATTTTTCATTGAGACTTTGAATTTCGTCTTTACAGGGTTGTTCTTTCTCAATCCAATTTTTCATTAATATTCTAGTGTTTTTTATCAATACATATTACAAACTCTCCTTTTATTTTCTTATTTGAAAAATATTTAACAGCTTCAACAATGGACCCCCTGAAGGTCTCCTCGTATATTTTTGAAATTTCACGGCTCAAAGCAATCTGCCTATCTTCTCCCAAATATTCTAAGAACTCTGTTAGTGTTTTAACAACCCTGTATGGAGATTCATAGATAATTGTAGTTCTAGTGTTTTGAGCAAGTTCTAAAAGTTTAGCTTTTCTTCCTTTTTTACGTGGTAAAAAACCCTCAAAAATAAAACTTTCACTTGGCAGGCCACTCAAAACTATTGCAGGAATTAATGCAGTTGGCCCAGGTAAACATGTAATTAATATGTCTTTTTTAATGGCCTCACGTATTAATAAAAATCCAGGGTCTGAAATACAGGGAGTTCCAGCATCAGTTATTAAGGAAATTTTCTGACCTGAAGCCATTAGTTCAATATAATCATTGACTTTTTTGTGTTCATTATTGAGATGATAACTATTCACTTTAGTTGAAATGTTATACTCACTAAGTAGCTTTTTTGCATGTCGAGTATCCTCTGCTAAAATTAAATCTGAATTTTTTAGAGTTTCAATTGCTCTTATAGTAAT
>ERZ891134.774-NODE-774-length-24655-cov-10.423780_pt1 | contig 24655 bp, 17 predicted proteins | sample MGYA00520888_ERZ891134 | MGnify/ENA primary metagenome ERZ891134 (study PRJEB32303, sample SAMEA104408692) | aquatic metagenome | biome: Brackish water; feature: Coastal; material: water | place: Baltic Sea | collected 2014-10-23 | depth 10 m ... | reverse complement strand
ATATTTATTATTGATTATTTTACTTCAAGGCTGTAACAATTCAATTAATATTACAGATATATCTTCTGAAAATAACACACTGGAAAATTCAATTAATCTTAGTGCTAAAATTAATCCTCAAAGTTTAAGTTTTGAAGCTCAAAATATAACACAAAAGTGGTCAAGTTTACCAGAGCTACAAAGTATTATAAATGGCTTGAAATCTGAAAATTATACTGCCTTCATGGAAACAGACAATTACTTAAAGGAATTTATAACAGAATTAAAAAAAACACTTCCAAAGAAATTAAATACACCTTCTATAACATCAAGAATTGTTGTTTTAGAAACAAATATTTTAGAATTAGAATCCGTATTATCAAAAACTCAATTTGAAACGAAAAAAAAGGTTATAATAACTAATAAATCTATTGAATCTTATTACAATCTTATTTATCAAATAAATAAAACCATTGAAAAGGAACTACAAAAAATTACTGAGTAGTTTTTTGAGAAAGCAAAGCATCTTTACTAATTTGAGCTAAATTAAAGTTTGGAGCAATTGCTAGAGCTTCATCCATAATTTCAATTGCAGCTTCAATATTTAATGTTTTATTTTCTTTAAAACGAACAAGACCTTTTAAATAAATAAATGCAGCTTTCATCGGAACTTGATATTGAGACTGAGATTCATAATATGTCCTCATAACATCACTTTTAGAATTAGCAACTCCAAAAGTTATATGCTTTGTCGCACCCAATAAGTCATCAAGTTGAATCTTTAAATCTGCCAGCTCATATGCAACAAGCGGATTAGGTTTTCTTTTATAAAGCTCTTCATAATGCTCAACTGATCTTTCGATTTGATTTAAAACTTGTAGTGAAATAGCTTTTACTTCTACAGCCATATCAGAATCATTTTCATTCCTTTCAATTCCAATCGTATTTAAAGCTTGTACGTGTTTACCCTCGTTCATGTATAAAACAGCTAAAGTATCTTTTCTTGCCTGACTAGGAGATAAAATATTAAGGTGTGTTAATGCGTTAATAACCCCTTGAACATCACCTTGAGTTCTCATTTGATTATAATATTCTTTGTAATGAGTGAGCATAGACTTTTCAGACTGTGAAAATGTTGAATAAGTAATTGAAAAAGTTAAGATAAATAAAAAATGTTTCATGATATTGAATTTATTTGAGCGAAACTAGTGATAATTTTAAAACTAACAAAAAATCAAATTTACTATAGATTAAACTCATACCAATTATCAAACTTTCCGTTAATTGGATCAATAAATTTGTTTACATAAACAAGACCACTTTTAATTAAGACTTTATTTGAAGCTATATTTTCAACTGATGCTATGCCACAAATATTTTTAAGATTTTTATAATAATCTAATATGGCTTTTGATGCTTCAGTAGCTATTCCTTTACCCCATTGGTTTGGTTTTAGTCTATACCCTAAGTCATAAAAATTCGTTTTGTTGTTAATCATTGAATCACTAAACTTTAGCCCTGCCCATCCTAAAAAATTATTTTTTTTATCTAAAACAGCTAGTCTACCCACTCCATAATTTTCATATTGGTTTAACTGAGCTTGTATATATACCTTAGCTTCGGCATATGATTTCATTGGAGAATTATAAAGATATTTATGCACTAAGGGATTTGAGTCCAAGTTGTAAAGTTGTTTAAAGTCTTTGGATTCAAATTTTCTTATTAATAATCGTTTAGTTTCAATCATAATTTACTGTACAATTATTTTCCAACTGTGATCAATAGTATTTAAAATATATAATCCAGGGGGAAGATAGTCATGATTTAAAATAGTTGATTGTGATGAAGAATTATAACTTGATTGTAGATCAATTTTTTGTCCTAACAAATTATATAACGAAAAACTCTCAATTCCTAAAGTGTTTAATACATGAATTTGTTCGTTCGAGTTAATAGGGTTTGATTTTAATTTAAGAAAATTCTTATTAAAATAAGAATTTGATAGATTGTCAGAAAAATAACTTTCTCCGAACTCAAAACTATCATTACCAATTGTATTTCCTATAATCCTACCTGGAATATCATCAATATACGGATGTATACCTCCCCAAATCCTTGACAAACTACATTGGTCTGCAGCATCTCTATATGTAGCCCATTGAAGCTCTATATCTTCACTTGGCCCCTGTTCAAAAACTAAAAATTCATCTTTAGTTGCAAAAAATTTTCCTATACCTCCAGGAAAATATGGACTGCCAGTAAACATAGTTAAAACTTCTGCAGCAGATCTGGAAAATGTTGAATGTCCAGAAACATATCCTGCAAAATTAGGAGTTACAAATGTTGGCCTTTGATATGGCCACCAATCCTCTGCTAAAACCCATCCTACACTAGCTTGATCTAATTCCACATCGTCAATATAGTCATGCCCTCTCCATGTATATAATTTAATTTTACCTAAATTTTCATTGTTTTCTCCAACTAAAAAATCTCCATCATCTACTGTTTCTATATAATTCTCAATGATTGGGAAACCTTGAGGATGATAATTAGCTAACGAAGAATCAGAACTCTGGCCTAAAGCTGAAAGATATCTTATAATAGATATTGGTCTTACATAATCATACCAACCTTTAATACCCCAGACTGAAACAGCAGCATCGTGCATTGTTCCACCCAATATAAAATATGATTTAATATCCCATTCTAAATTTGATAATATGTCTCCTTCTCCTTTAAATTTTTTAATTAATAAAGGATCATCACTGACCTTATTTAATAATACAAACCAATGTCCTGGAGGTGTTTCCGATTCTGGTCCATCTGCCCAAAATTCAGCTAAAACTCTGGTATAATCTCCTCTTAAAACAAATTGAGGATTATATGGAAGATTTGTAAAAGGATTTAATTCATGGCCAGTACTAATATCTCCTCCAGAATAATAATTATAAAAATTATTATAATCTGAAACAGATGTCGGAAAATTATCTAAATTAAAATTACCAATTGATCTTGGAGAAATATCCCATGAAACATCATTTTCAGATGAAAGGTGTGAACCCCATATCGGAACCATTGAAAATGCATTCACAAAATCAAAGTTTTCTTCATCAGAATTATTCAAAAAAGGGGGTGGTCCGGGGTCGTGATAAACATTGTATGGATAATCATCTCTTGAAAAAGTACTTAAATCACTCTCATTTAAACCAAAAGGGTAAACATTCCCCCATTCAGCACCAAGAAAAGGAGGTGTGTTTTCGCCGGTTACTTGTCCACTTTGGTCAATAAAAACACTTAATGTTAAAGGCTGCCATCTATTAGGGTCAATAATATTTTCATTTCCACTTAATATTGGAGATAAAGGGTCATTTACAGGCTCATAATACTGATTTTCATAATTTAGACTCTCCATTGAACCATCCTCTAATCCATATTCTATATAATTTTGTGCAATATAATTACCTAAATGAATTGGATCTTGAGTGTTGTTTGAGGTTTCATAATTCTCTATATCAAGTTCTAGTAAACTCATATAATTGTTAGCCAAATTAATAATATATTCAGAATTAGGAGAATCGGAAAAACGATGAGTAATTAATCTGTAGGCAGAATAACTAATTGCTGTAACCATGTTTTCCTGCTCAGAAAAATTATTATTAAAATCTTGAAAATCAACATTAAAATCATTTACACTTTGACCAATTAAATATGTAGAACCTTGTTCTTTTATTATAGCCCAAGCGTCATACATAGCCGCACTAACATGAAATAAGTTTCTGGCATGTACTGTAGGTCTTGCAAAGTCATTTCTTATAGCTTCTAATAATATTTCGTTCCAAAGTCTTGCAATAGAAATATTGTTAGATGTCCAATCAATTTCAGATGTGTCAATAGTAATATTTAAGATTTCTGTCTCGGTAGAACATTCATCGTTAAAGGCGCTTACCGACAAGCTACCTTCAATAGCCACATCCCAAATTACAGAAACAGTTGATGTTCCTTGACCACTAATTATAGTCCCGTTTATAATATTCCAAACATAGTCATTAGAATCATTTGATAAGTAAGTATATGTATATGGCAACAATGGTTGTATATTATTTTCGCCATCTAATGATCCAGCTTCTAAAAACTGACAAGAACCGTCATCTACCGTTGCTTCTGGATTATAATTACATGAATTAACGTTAGTGCAACCTTCAATTTTCGCTGAAGTATTATTATCATTCTCAACTACCCCATTATTTTCAATAATAGTAAATGAGGAATTTATATTAATACCTTCATATACTTGCCTACCCGTGTTTGGCCAAGTCACAGCAACACTATCAATTGAAACCGTGTTATCAATACCGAAATGAACAGATTGCAATGACTGATTTTGGTATGAAGATCCATGATATAATCTAGATTGATGAGTATCATTATCTAAGTAAATTTGAACTATAGATCCTAAAGCGTCCATATTTGACACAGTTCCTTTTAAATTAATTTTAATCCAATTTCCCTGCATCTGAGTATTAAAGTAAGTGTCTACCGCTTTATTTTCATACAGTATCAGATTTGATTCAAAATTAGATATCAATAAATCTAAATCTCCATCATTATCATAATCAAATGAAACGAGTGACCTACTTTTAGTAAGTTCAACCTGTTCTTCAATTGGATCAGTTTTTGAAAATTTTCTTGATTGGAGTGATTGTGAACCATCAGAGACATTTATAAAAAACTCATTTTCTTCATCGACTGAAAATCCATTTGCAATAAATAGATCTTCAAAACCGTCATGATTATAATCTGAAAAGTTTGCTCCCCATGCCCAATTTGTATCGTATATATTTACATTTTCTGAATTATTTACATACTGGTTATTCATAAATTCATCTACATAAAAACTGTTTTCTTTTATGTTTGTAACTAAAATTTCAAAATCATTATTATTATTGTAATCACTTGTGGCTAAACCCATCCCGTCATAAGGATCTAATAGGTTGTAAATCTGAGTTTCATCAATAAAACCATTTCCCTGCTGATTAATTAACAACATATTATTTTGATCATGATCATTAGCAACGTATATGTCAGGGTAATTATCATCATTGGCATAAATAACGATTGAAGAAAAGCTATTAGTAGTACTATTAACATTACTTAAATCTATGCTTTCAAAAGTACCATTTCCAAGGTTTTTATATAATTTATTATTTGAATTGGAGTGATAGTCTGTAATAAAAAGATCTAGTAATCCGTCAATGTCATAATCCAGCCATAATCCACTGGTTACAAAACAAGTATCACAATCTACAATTAAGCCAGATTGGTCTGTAATATTGGTAAAGGTCCCATCAGTGTTATTTTGGTATAATTGACTTTGGTTAGAGTTTCCTAAAAAAAGATCTGGATAGGAATCATTATTAAAATCACCCCAAGATGCTGAAAGTCTATCTCCAAAATCTTGCTGTAAATCTAAAAAACCTATATCATTTAGTATAATATCATGGTTTAATGTTTGTTCAATACCAGTATTAGCTGTAACATCAATAAAGTTACCGTTATTAGTGTTTTGTAATAATCGACTCCAAGTAAAATCATTATTTTCCTCAGAAAAACTACCAACAATAAAGATATCTAAATCTCCATCTAAATCATAATCTGCAACGGCAACACCATTATTGTCTTGATAAATATTTACATCTGAGTAATTTGAAGCATTTCTGAACTGTTGTGAAAAAACACAAGATGTTATAAAAAAAAATGTGTAAAAAAAATATTTACTTCTTAATAACATAAAATTGTTTAGATAATAAATTTACGCAAAATTAACACTAAACTATAAAAACATTACAATCTTATCTGACAAACTAATTCAGCGATAGTAGCCTCATTCCCATAAAAATATTTTATGGAAGAAACTCCAACCTGAATCTTCAAATTATTATTATCAAAGTATTTAGAGATTCCAAGACTCATGTTTTCAAAATCCTGAAGAATTGAATTTTCGTATGCATTATTAATTTCATTTGTAAATTCAGGGGTAGAAAATTCATATCTAAAATCAATTCCGATATCATTTTGGAAGATATATCCTAGCTGAAGATTATAACTACTTCCTAAAACTAAATATTCGCTAATTTGTTGTGGAATTAATAAATTGAATGTATCCGTATAAGTTTCATTTAAACCAGAAGCTGAGGCATCTGCATATTCAGCTAAAAAAGAAAATCCTTTATATTTCAATAATAAGTCAACAAATATTTTTTCGTAATCAGGTAAATTATTGTTTCCATCAGCATCAAAAAACATAATATCTCCATGACCATCTCCAGTTCTATGACTAGTTCCAATATTTTTACTGTAAGCAAAACCAAGCTCCATAATTAGTTTTTGTTCACCTACTAGATCTACGGAACCTTCATTTCCCTTAGAAAAATCTCCAAAAGGATATAAGTCTAATCTGGCACCAAATTTAATTCCACCTAAATCACTATCTCTAGAGTCTTCACCAAAAGAGTTTCTACCATCACCAGATGTAATTGCAAATTTTGGTGAAAGAATAAACTTTTCTCCAAAGGTAGTCTCTATGAATAGCCCAAATTCTTCCCCAGCTCCAGCTGTATGATTTTGACTTAATAGACTTCTATCAGTGAATTGAAGGACATCTTCATTTAAAATCATTTCTCTGTTATTTAAAAATGTATTTCTTTGTCCAAAATATATGTTAACACTTTTATTTGGATGATATCCTATCCAGGCTTCTAAAAGAGGATTACTAAGGCTATAATCCATCATTATTGAAAAGCTGACTTTTTCTTTTTTTGCATCTCCTGATATCTCTAAAATAGAGTTCTTTGACTTAAATTGTCTGTTTATTTCATTTACTGTTCCTCCATCAACAATACTATTCATTTCATTATAAACATATGTAGGCTTTATAAAGCCATTAATATTAAAGTTATAATCTCCATCTTCAAATAACAATGACACTCCATTACCAAAATCAAAATCCGATTGGTTTTGATTTGATTCTTGAGCTGTGATAAATGTTGTAATAAATATTATTATTAAAAATGATATCTTTTTCATGACTATGTTTTTTTAATTTATTAATCTGTATATAGGTAATATTTCGTTTATTTTTGTCCTTAAAATTCCAAAACTAACAAAGCTATTTGGAGCTTCTGGTTCTAATAGTTCTGTTAATATATTAGTAGCTCTTTGATTTGTTAAAATTAAATATGTCCCTTGTTTTACTATAATTTCATCTTCAACAAGGGAAGCTTTTACAGACTGTAAATTCATTTTTTCGTACTTATCAAAATTATCATTATAATTTGTTATTTTGAATTTTTCAACTTTCATAACAGAATCATTTTGAATAGTATTTACTTTTAGACCAAGAACTCTTAATTTCTCAATTAATTCAATATGCTCTTCTAATATTAAATAACCTGAAGGTCTTTCTCTAATTAAGATAGGATTAGATCTTAGAGCATCTCTTATAGTAACCTCATAATCGATTATTTTATTTGAATTCAAATCAATTGTTTGAATCATTTCTTTTTCTACTGTTCTGGAACTAGTAACGACTATATCACTTGAATTATTACTCAATGATTTTTTTAACTCTGATTTTATAAAAGCACTATTTTCAAAAGATGTTTTAAGATAGGACAGTGCGATAGAAAAAGCAGAATTTACTCTTCTTTTAAAAGAAGTTTTACCAATTCCTACTCCTCTAATTTCAATCAAAGTGGATATGGTGTTGTTTAACGCATAAGAAGTAGCGCTAGATCTAGCATTAGTTGAACCTTGATTAAAATGAATCTCTCCTAAATGTTTAGTGGTAGACATATAATCGTGATGTTTTAATCCGTAGTTATCCATAACTGACCTTGCCTTTTTAACAAATAAAGTATCTGTAATTGATCTAATATTTTCTGGCACATTTAGGTTCCCAGAATATAAAAACATCACATCATAAACAGATGTAATTCCAAAATCACTCATCCTGGCAAAATCTTTTCTGTAGGGCCTATACTCATGAAAGTCAACAGCAATATCAGGATTAAAATTTGTAAATGCTTGTTTTATAGATACAGATTCTATCGCCATTAATTTAGTTTGATCTCTATTTAAATCAAGTCCATTTGATGCGTATCTGTTTTGCTTTATAGAGCCATCTATATTAGCCATTGGTAAAATAGCAATGTTTGTGTTATCCAAAAGGTGTTTTAAATTACTATCATTAAGTAATCTATCTAATAGATATAATAAACCCTCTGTTCCAGCAGGCTCATTACCATGCAGTCCACCTTTAAACCAAACTTTTAAATTATTTTTATTTTCTGAATTAAGATATACAATTGGTATTTCATATCCTTTTTGTGATTCTCCAATAAATTTAATTTCCATTTTATCAGGAAATTTATTTTTAAGATTAGTCAGAAAGGTCATTAATTCCTCATAATTAGTAAATCCTTTTTTCTTTTTTAAAGCTGGAGTTATTTCCAATAATTCTTGATAATCTGGAAAAAAATCATTTGTTATTTTTTTACTTTGGGGATTAGGCTGACCCGCAACGAGAATAGTCCCCAACAAAAAAAATGATATGTACAAATATTTAATCATAGATCTTTAAAAAGATATAGTTGTAATTAATCTAAATAATAACTCATCTTTAAAAAGAGGGTCAGTAGCAGTGTCATTATCATGATTTACACCCAAACTGCCATCTACTAAAGTTATTGACCCTTGTATCTTAGCGCCGTAATTTCTTCCAAGAAGTTTTCCAATTCCTAAAGTATAGTAATTGGGCCTATTGTAATAAGTAGCATTATTTAAAAAAGAGTTGTCATCTGCTTTTAAATGGGTATATCTAGAGTCAATTGTAATACCAGATTTAAACAAGTATCCCATTTGAATATTATAAGCCTCTCCAAGCATCATTCTACCATTAACATAGCTTTCAATATCTTGAACGCCATTGACTAAAAATGATGAAGAGGTAGATCCATCATTTCTTACTCTTTCAATAATATTTGCTGGAACAGTTGATGTTGATTTTACATACTCTCCAAGGGCTGAAAAGCCATTGTATTTAAATAAAAAATCAATTCCATACTTAGTATAATCGGGTAAACTTTGCTGACCAAATTCATTTAAATAAAGTATTGATCCACTATTTCTCCCTCTTCTACTACTCATACCTGAATTATGGCTATAGTTAACACCAATTACAAATTTTGGAGTTAATTCCCTCATGACATCAATTTGTCTGAACTGACCTTTATTAGTGAATAGACCGAAAGGTAAAAAATCGATTCTTCCACCGATTTTTAATCCACCTAAATCTTTATCAAAATTATTTATTCCATCACCATTTGTTAAAACAAAATAGGGACGTAAATAAGAACCCTTGCCATTTAATCTAAAATTTCCACTTAAAAACAAACCAAATTCTCTTATCGATGAAAAAGCAGAGGTAAGTCTACTCCTTTCTACTAGTTGCAAGGAGTTAGAATTCATAAATAACTCTCTATTATCTGTGTATGTTGACCTTTGACCAAAAATTACTTGTATTCTATTTGTAATATCATAACTTACATATGCATCTAATAAAAAATCTCCAGTAGCTTCACCAGTTTCAGAAGACCCACTTAAATCAATCTGAAATCTATATGCAAATTTTGGATTAGCAGCTTGACCGTCAAATCTTAATCTTAACCTTCTTAATCTAAATCTAGTTGAAGAAGAATTTTCTTCTAAATCATTGTAATTCTTTATTTCAATATGCGGTTGAGCATAACCACTTAATTTAATGATACTTCCGTTATCCGCAGTAAAGCTGATTCCTTCACCAAAAGAGTAACTGTTTAATGATGATTGAGAATTAATATTAAATGATATTAAAAAAAGAAATAAAGAAATAATTTTTATAATTTTCATATTAATGTTTTAGAATTTAAAAATCTGTACCATCTAATTTATATCCTGGTGAAAACAAAGCTCCGTTTGAACTAGCAATTCCTGCGTGTTGTTCAAAGGTTTCTCCTGTAATATCAGGGCTACGGGTGTAGGACTCGTTTGGATTATCAGATAATGTCTCAACATCAAATGTTAAAATAACATCTCCACAAGTATCATACATTGTTACCAAGTCTCCAGTATTGTTCATGTTTAGCATTCCCTCAGAAGCAGTTTGCACTACAGAATTTCCAAAATCTCCAGATGGATTACCTCCTCCAAAAAGAACAAGAACTCCATCAGCAGGAATTATAGATCCCGAAGGAAAAGTATGTCTTAGCTGTTCTCCATCAGCTGGTCTATTATCAGTAATAGTATATCCAGAAATATCAATTTCTAAACCAGAATTATAAAACTCAATGAATTCATCTTCATTTGCATCTCTTGTTCCATCTCCATTAGCATCTCCAATATTATCTCCAGCTGGCGGATCATATAACACCTCATTAATAATAAAACCTGCTAGTGGATTACATGGGCATCCATTAAATTCTTGTAATCCTGCAACATCTGGACATAGATCCTCAGAGTCAGGAGTACCATCACCATCTGTATCTGTATCATCATCAAGCAAGGTTAATACTAACTGTGTATTATTTGATAGAAGGTAGTTACTATTTGTTATTAAATCTATAAAGATCCCTTCTGGACTTTCAATTTCATTATCTTGAATGGCAGAAATAGTTACTGAGCCAGTAGTACTTCCATTATTTATTAAAATATTATCAGAACTAACTGAATAGTCAGAATTTATAGCAGCCGATCCAGAAAATTGTAATGGTATAGTTATATCATTAGAAACAGATCCGTTTAAAGTAGCTGTAATAATAACCGAGCCATTATCTTCAGAAATAGTTTGGTTTTCCAACTCTATCATTACTGCTGGAAGTATATCTTCTGTATCACATGACTGAATTCCTATGAGTAGAAACATTAAAATAATAATATTTTTCATAAACCTATTTTTTTTTTAAATTTTTCTCTAAAATAAAGAAAAATCCTTCTATATTTAACAAAATTTTACTAAAAATTATGCATATTAATAAGTTCCTGTTTTTTCTATTATTGCTGCTTTTCAATTGCCAAGACCAAGAAACTACATTTATACCAAATGAACCAATTGACAATAATAATAACAATGTCGTTTTAGAAGATTTAGGTCGTGGTTTGATTTATCAAACATTTAATGAAAAAACCATTCCTATTTATTATTATATCCCTAGCAATGTAAATTCAAGTACACCAGTGGTGTTTAATATTCACGGTGGAGGGAGAGATGGAGAATCAACGAGAAACATGATGGAGGGAAAAGCAGATCAATATGGATTTATAATTGTTGCGCCTGAAATTAGTAATATTAATTTTCCAGGTGGAGATGGTTTTAATTTAGGAAACGTATACGAAGATGGTGATAATCCAACACCAGAATCACTTAATGAAGTAAACGAATGGGCATTTTCAATAATCGAACCAATTTTTGATATATTTCTTTCCAATACCAATACAAATGTTGACAAATATCATTTATTTGGACATTCTGCAGGAGCTCAATTTGCACACCGATTTATGCTTTTTAATCCAAATGCTAGGTTTGATAAAATCCTAACCTCTGCAGCTGGCTGGTTTACTGTTTTAGATAATAACATTCAGTTTCCTTATGGCCTTAATAATAGTATTTTAACTCAAGAGCCTCCCTTATCTAACAATAGCTACTTAATTGATATTTTAAGTAAGAATCATATAATTCAAGTTGGAACTTTAGATAATGACCCAGATTTCCCAGGATTAAGACATAATGAATTTGCAGATGCTCAGGGTCTACACAGAGTTGATAGAGCAATTCATTTTTATAATCAAGCTCAAAATTTTGCACAAACGAATTCATTAACTTTTAACTGGACACTTAATATTATAAATGGTTTATCTCATAATACTGGTGATTCTATTGAATATGGATGTGACTTAATATTTAATTAAGATGAAAATATCCGCAAGTAAAATAGGATTTGTTTTAGGGCCTTTATCTTTTGTTTTAATAATGTTGTTTTTCAATCCTGATGATTTAGAATTTCAAGGAAAAGCTATTTTAGCATGTGCCTCCTGGATAGCTATATGGTGGGTAACTGAACCTATTCCAATTGCTGCCACCTCATTATTACCAATAATAATTTTTCCTCTTTCAGGTGGGTTAAATATAAAAACCACAACGGCTGCTTTTGGACACAAATACGTTTTTTTATTTATTGGGAGTTTTATTTTGGCTATAGCTATTCAAAAATGGAAACTGCATAAAAGAATAGCTCTAAACATCATTAGTCAAGTTGGAGTAAATAAAAGTAATATAATTTTGGGATTCATGACTGCTACAGCATTTTTATCGATGTGGATTAGTAATACTGCGACATCAGTGATGATTTTACCTGTAGGTTTAGCAATTATTTCGCAACTTAAAGATGATCCTAACACCCCTGAAAATGAAAACTCTTTATTTGGAAAAGCTTTAATGCTTGCAATAGCTTATAGCGCATCAATCGGAGGAATGGCTACTATTATAGGAACTCCACCTAACATGATATTTGCTGGAGTTATTAAAGAAAGTTATAATATTGAGATTTCTTTCTTTGATTGGTTTATGTTTGGACTACCCTTAAGTATATTTTTTCTGTTTATCTGCTGGTTTTATTTAACCAAAATAGCTTTCAGGTTTAAACAAAAGGAATTCTCGGCTGGAAAAGAAGAAATTGTATCTCAACTGAAAGGATTAGGTAAAATATCTTACGAAGAAAAAACTATATTAATAGTATTTATTTTAACTGCATTAGCTTGGATAACAAGAAACGTTCAAATAGATGGTGTTCAATACGGATTAACAAAAATAATTCCAAATTTAGATGATACAATTATAGCTATTATTTCTGCTCTAGTACTGTTTATATTACCTTCTAAAAAATCTACAATTACAAATAAATTAACCAAAATTATTGATTGGGAAGATGCTATGAAACTTCCTTGGGGAATACTATTATTATTTGGTGCTGGCATGGCTCTTGCTCAAGGTTTTGATAGCAGTGGGTTAGCTATATGGATTGGCAGTCAACTAACATATTTAAGTGATGTCCCATTAGTTGTATTAATATTAATATTAATTGCTAGCGTTAATTTTTTAACGGAAGTAACATCAAATATGGCAACTACCGCTATGTTATTACCTATTCTGGTCTCCTTAGCTGTTGTTCTTGATTTACATCCTTATTATTTGTTAGTTAGTGCAACTTTAGCAGCATCCTGCGCATTTATGTTACCTGTTGCGACGCCTCCAAATACTGTTGTTTTTGGGTCAGGACTATTGAAAATTGAGGATATGTTTAAAAAAGGATTATGGCTAAACTTAATCTCTATTATTACTTTGACTTTTACAATTTATTATTTACTTCCTTATTTTTGGGACCTAGTCACACCACTATAAGTATTTATCCAATAACTTAGCTTGCTCAGCTAAAGATTCTTTAAATTCAATCTTGATATTACTAACTAACTCTTTTACTGATAAAGTATCTTGAATATTGGTAACACCCTGACCTGCAGACCAAATTGTACTCCAAGCTTTTGCTTCTGCTTTTGCAAGATCTAATTCTTTTGCAAAACTAAATTTTGATGTTAGTAATTTAAAATACATTTTTAGCTTTTGAGTAAATGATGGAGAACCACCCCACATTTTTTCACTAATTCCCATCTTTTCTAAACTTGGTCGTAAAAAACTAGCTGGAACTCCTGAAACCACTGCAGTATATACAATATCACCTGCACCACTATTAATTATCATATTTTTATAATCATCAGAAGCTTTACTTTCGTTAGTATTTATAAACCTAGTGCCCATGTAGGCAATATCTGCCCCCATTTGCATAGCAGAAGCAACATCTCTACCGTTACTTATACAACCTGAAAGAACAATAGTTTTATCAAAAATCTTCTTAATTTCAGCAACAAGCGGCATAGGGTTTAAAGTTCCAGCGTGACCTCCAGCACCTGCTGCAACCAAAATTAGCCCGTCAACTCCTGCTTCTGCAGCCTTCTCGGCATGACGTTTTTTAATAATATCATGAAAAACTAAACCGCCATAATTATGAACAGACTCGACCAAGTCTGATACTGCTCCTAATGAAGTTATTATTAACGGTACTTCGTGCTTTATACATATCTCTAAATCTGCTTGTAATCTAGGATTGGAGTGGTGAACAATTAAATTAACACCAAATGGAGCAGGTTTTTCACCAGTCTCATTCTCAAAACTTTTAAGTTCTGACTTAATCTCAATAACCCATTCTTCAAAACCCTTAGTTGTTCTTTGATTTAGGGCAGGAAAAGTTCCTACAATTCCATTTTTACAACATTCTATTACAAGTTTTGGTCCTGAAATTAAAAATAGCGGAGCTGCAATAACAGGAATTGATAACTCACAAATGAATGATGGTTTACTCATAATAAATATTTAAATTTTAAGAATTAGTTTACCGCGTTTATTTCCGTTAAATAGTTTAAGGAATATTTCATAAAAATTATCAATACCATTAAAAATACTCTCATTACTTTTTAACTTTCCTTGACTAAACCATTCAGATATTTGTTTTATTGCTATTGGATAGTCATTTTTATAATCAAATACGACCATACCTTTCATCGTTGCTCTATTAACTAATAGTGAGAGGTAGTTGGAAGGGCCTTTGATTTTAGACTTGTTATTGTATTGTGAAATTGCACCACATACTATTACCCTGGCATTCATTCTCAACTTTGCTAATGCAGCCTCTAAAATTTGACCTCCTACATTATCAAAATAAACATCTATTCCCTCTGGGCAATACTTCTTTAAAGCAGAATAAATATTATCATTCTTGTAATCTATTACCTCATCAAAACCTAGCTGCTCTTTTACAAATTTACATTTCTCGCTACCGCCAGCTATACCAATTACTCTACAACCTTTAATTTTAGCAATTTGTCCAACTAGACTGCCAACAGCTCCAGCTGCAGCGGAGACCAACACAATATCTCTAGTTTTAATTTTTCCTTCGTTAATTATACCAAAATAAGCGGTCATACCTGGCATTCCTAATGCACCTAAGTATCTGTAAATAGGATTATTCCTGTCTTTTATAATATTGTAATTTTTTCCATCAGAAATTGAATATTCTTGTACACCACCCCAGCCTGAAACAAAATCACCAACTTTAAAATTTGTATTATTTTTTACTTTAATAACCTCACCAACTGTACCAGCTCTCATTACCGTACCAATTTCAACTGGTGGTATATATGACTTTGAGTTGGTTATCCAACCTCTCATGGCTGGGTCAAGTGATATGTATTGGTGTTTTATTAATATTTGACCGTCTAATATTTCTGGTATTGATTCTTCTTCATAGTCCCAAGTGTTTTTTTCTGGGATACCAACTGGCCTATTAACCAAAATCATTTTTTTATTTATCATAACTCATCTTAAAAATCAATAGACTAATTGCCTGTCCACTTAGGTATTCTTTTCTCTTTAAAAGCGTTTAAACCTTCTTTAGCATCATCATTTTGTTGCATTTTATTTAACATTTCAGATAAATATTCATGCTCATTATTAGTATTATATAAATTATCATATGCTTCTAAGCCCAAACTAATTGCCATTGGTGAATTTTCTTTAATTTCCTCAACTAATTTATTGGTAACCGACTCAATTTTATCCTCGCTACAAATATGAGTAAGCAAACCTAAACCATGAGCCTCTGCTGCTGAGATACTATAACCTCTAACGCACCAATCTAATACCTTTCTTTTTGGCATAATATTAATTAAACTGGCCATTACCTGCATTGGAAATAAACCTCTTTTAACTTCTGGTAGTGAAAAATTTAATTTATTATTTCCAATCACAAATAAACAACCAGCAAGTATTAAAAACCCACCAGCATATACATCTTTACTTACTACTGCAATTGTGGGCTTGTAAATTTTATTAAAAAGTTCACCAATTAGAATCTCTTTATTTGGAAAAGGGATTGTTGAATCGTTTGGTTCAATATCTCCAGACATTGCATTTAAATCTGCCCCTGCACAAAACACAGTCCCTCTAGCTTCAAATAGTACTACCCAAATAGACTTTTTAAAATGAGCATAATGCATTGCAAAAGCAATTTCATTTACCATTTGAGGATGTAAAGCATTTTTTTTGTTTGGTCTATTTAAAATAATCTTAAAGACATTATTTTTTTCTTCTAAGTTTAGAAATGAGAAATGAAAATTAGAAAGATTTTCAACTTGATTTTTATTATAATTATTCATTTAGTTTCATGTTTTTTTAATAAAATATACTATTTAAACAATGATATTAAACCTGTAAAACCCCCATATTAAATTGTTTCTCAATAGGAGAATGATTAGCTGCTTCAATTCCCATAGAAATCCAAGTTCTAGTATCTAGAGGATTAATAACTGCGTCTGTCCAAATTCTTGCTGCTGAATAATAAGGAGAAATTTGCTTATCATATCGCGATTTTATTTGTTCGTATAATTCGGCTTCTTTTTCTTCTGTAATTTTTTCTCCTTGTTTTTTTAGTGATGCTGTTTCAATTTGTAATAATACCTTTGCAGCAGAATTTCCACTCATTACCGCCAATTCAGCACTTGGCCAAGCAACAATTAATCTCGGATCATATGCTTTACCACACATGGCATAATTACCTGCTCCATATGAATTACCAATAATAACTGTAAATTTCGGTACAACAGAGTTACTCACAGCATTTACCATTTTTGCACCATCTTTAATAATACCACTATGTTCAGATTTACTTCCAACCATAAATCCAGTTACATCTTGCAAGAAAACTAGGGGTATTTTTTTTTGGTTGCAATTAGCAATAAAGCGGGTTGCTTTATCTGCTGAGTCATTATAAATAACGCCTCCAAATTGCATTTCTCCATTTTTTGTTTTTACTAATTTTCTTTGATTTGCAACAATACCAACTGCCCATCCATCTATTCTTGCATAACCTGTTAAAATAGTTTTTCCATAACCTTTTTTATATTGATCAAACTCAGATTTATCTACCAAACGTTTGATAATTTCAAGCATATCATACTGAGCGTTTCTTTCTTTGGGTAAAATTCCAAAAATATCTTCTTCATTATCTTTTGGATCTTGACTTTTAACTTTATTAAAACCAGCTTTTTCAAAATCACCAATTTTATCAACTATGCGCTTTATTTTATCTAACGCATCTTTGTCATCTTTTGCCTTGTAATCAGTTACACCAGAAATTTCACAATGTGTTGTTGCTCCTCCTAAAGTTTCATTATCGATACTTTCACCAATTGCTGCTTTAACTAAATAACTCCCTGCTAAATAAATACTAGAAGTTTTGTCAACAATAATAGATTCGTCACTCATAATTGGTAAGTAAGCACCACCAGCTACACAACTTCCCATTATTGCAGAAATTTGTGTAATTCCCAAGCTACTCATAATGGCATTATTTCTAAATATGCGACCAAAATGTTCTTTATCTGGAAAAATTTCATCTTGCATAGGTAAATACACACCAGCTGAGTCAACTAAATAAATTATTGGAATTTTATTTTCAATAGATATTTCTTGTGCGCGTAAATTCTTTTTTCCAGTGATTGGAAACCAAGCTCCTGCTTTTACCGTTGCATCATTAGCTACTACAATACATTGTTTTCCATTTATGTATCCAATTTTTACCACAACTCCTCCAGACGGACACCCACCATGTTCCTCATACATATTGTCTCCAGCAAAAGCACCAATTTCAATTGACTTTGTTTTTTTATCTAACAGAAAGTCTACTCTATCACGTGCTGTCATTTTTCCCTTTTTACGGTGCTTGTCAATACGTTCTTGACCTCCACCTAATTTCACTTTAGCAAAACGTTTACGTAGATCTGAAATTAAAAGTTTATTAAAGTCTTCGTTTTTATTGAAGTTAATATCCATAGGGATTCATTTTAAGGCAAGTTAATAAATAATAAATACTTTAGTTAAGAGATTGAGACAAACCAAATTAATTTTATAAATTTATTTTAGTAGAGAGAATGAGAATAATACCAGCTTTTATTACTAATATTTTTGCTGATAACAATAAAAAAAGATACCTTTTCCATACTTTAACAACATAGCAATTTATTTACAAGCCTCTGTCAAACAACAAAACTAATTTATTATGAGCAACGAAACTAAATTTGATTTTAAATTTTATCATTGGGAAAAAACATTTAAAAACAAACCTTTTTTAAGGCAGCCTTTTGGTGAAAATTGGGAAGAATACACTTGGGGTGAAGTTGGTCAACTTGCAAGAAAATTAGCTACAGGTCTTAAAAGTCTTGGGCTTCCAGAAAAAAGTCATATCGGTTTAATGTCAAAAAACTGTAGAGAATGGATAATTGCTGATTTAGCCATAGTTATGGCAGGCTATGTCTCTGTACCGTTTTTTCCAAATTTAAATTCATCTGAAACTAAAGCCTTATTAAATCAAGGAGATGTAAAAGCATTATTCATGGGTAAGGTCGAGGATTGGGATGAAATTAAAAAAGGAATTCCTGAAAATATGCCAGTTATAGCTTTCCCTCACTATCAAGGTTTTTCTAAAATTAATGAAGGATTTCAATGGTCTGATTTCATAAATAAGTTTGATCCTCAGATCGAAAACTACTCACCAAATATTAATGATACATGGACCATTATATTTACATCGGGAACAACTGGAGATCCAAAAGGAGTGGTATTGGATTTTGGTACTATACAAGGAGTATGGAATTTGTTTGAAGTAAGTTTAGCAGAAAAATATAACATTAGTATTTCGGGGAAAAATAGTTGGTTTTCATATTTGCCATTAAATCATATTGCTGAAAGAGTTGGAGTTGAATATACCTGTTTTAAATATGGTGGTGTAATTTCATTTACAGAATCATTAGAAAGGTTCGGGGAAAACTTAAAAGCTGTTCAGCCATCAATATTTATTGGAGTTCCAAGATTATATACTAAATTTCAAATGGGTATACTTTCAAAATTCTCTCAAAAGAAATTAGATCTTTTTTTAAAAATTCCTATTGTTTCAAGTATTATTAAGAGTAAACTTAAAAAAGCTTTAGGCTTAAGTAATGCAAGTGTAATTATTAATGGAGCTGCTCCGATGTTAGAAGTTCTAAAGCAGTGGTATAAAAAAATAGGTATAAATATTACTAACGTATATGGAATGACAGAAAATTGTGCTATTTGTACTCAAATTTCTCCTTCAGTTACTAATAAAATAAACTCAGTTGGACTACCTCAATCAGGTGTAAAAATTAAAATAAATCCCGAAAACAATGAAATTATGATGAGTGGCGCATTTGTGATGAAAGGATATTATAAAGATAAAAAGCGAACAGATGAAACAATAAAAGATGGCTGGCTTTGTACTGGTGATCAAGGTAAAATAGATGAGGATGGATATTTATATATTACTGGAAGAGTTAAAGATACATTTAAAACCAGCAAAGGAGAATTTATTGAACCATTAGGTCTTGAGAAATTTTTTGGAGATACTGTTGAATTTGAACAAATATGCATAGTAGGTCTTGGCAACCCCCAACCAATGTTGCTAGTTGTTTTGTCAGAATCAGGTAAATCAACAGATAAGAATGTGTTAAAGTCGATGATAGAAAATAAACTAAATTCTGTTAATAAGGATCTTGTTAGTTACAAAAGAATCTCAACTATAATCTTTGTAAAAGATGATTGGAACCCTGAAAATGAATTATTAACTCCGACAATGAAAATTAAGAGGAATAAAATAAATGATAAATATTGTGAAAAGTTTCAAGCCTGGAATGAAAATACAGAAACAGTAATTTGGGAATAAATGGATGAAAGTTTAAAAAATAAAGTTGCTTTTATTACCGGTGCTGCAACTGGAATTGGTAAAGAAACAGCACAGCTATTAGCCAAAAATGGGGTTAAAACAATGATTGCTGATATTAATGAAGTAGAAGGTCGTGCAACAACTAAAACTATTACTGATTCTGGTGGAATAGCTTGTTTTTACAAACTAGACACATCTATTAAAAAAGACGTTGCTAATGTTTTAGATATTATATTTAAAGAACATGGCTCTATTGATTTAGCAGTTAATAATGCTGGTATTGGTGGATTAGTAGGTTCTCTACATACTATTGAAGAACCAACTTGGGAGAGAATGATCTCCGTTTGTTTATCTGGAGTCTTTTACTGTATGCAAGAAGAAATAAAACATATGCTATCCAATAAATGTGGTAAAATTGTAAATGTTTCATCCTTAGCTGGTTTAAATGGTGTAAGAAATGGAAGTCATTATTCGGCCGCAAAACATGGAGTTATTGGACTTACTAAATCAGCAGCTATAGAGTACGGAGGTCACAATATTAGAGTTAATTCAGTATGTCCAGGGTTTATTCAAACAGCAATTTTAGATGATATTCCAAAAAAATCTCTAGAATTTGTAAAAAACTTAAGAGTTCCTATGAAAAGAATTGGAAACACTAAAGAAGTAGCTGAAAGTATTTTATGGCTTTTAAGTGAAAAATCTAGTTTTGTTAATGGAGAAGGTTTATTATTAGATGGAGGCTTTCAAGCTGGGTAATAAACAAAATTAAATCTGTAAATTTAATTACAATCAGTCAAAAATTGTTTCCTATTCCTAAAAAATAAATGATTGAGATTTATTAAACAATAAATCCCACTAAGACGTATAATTATACCACATTATTAACTTATTTTTACAAAAAAAATTGATGGAGTATTTTAACGAAGAACATAATCTTTTTAGAGAAAGCTTAAGAGAATTTCTTAACAGGGAGGTAAGTCCAAATATTGAAGTTTGGGAAAAAGATGGAAAAATACCAAAATCTATATGGAAAAAAATGGGAGATATGGGTTTTCTAGGTTTATCCTTTCCAGAAAAATATGGTGGAGGTGATTTAGATTTCTTTTTTGAAGTAATATTTAACGAAGAATTAGGAAGACTAAATAGTGGTGGTTTTGTTGTTACTCAACAAGTGGTTCAATACATGTCTGCTCCTTATATCCATAAATATGGAAGTGATACATTAAAAGATAAATATCTGCCAGGAATAATTTCAGGAGACTTAATAAGCTGCATAGGAATAACAGAACCTGATGCAGGCTCAGATACAAAAAATATTCAAACTAGAGCAGAACTTATAGGCAATGAATATGTGATTAACGGATCTAAAACATTCATTACAAATGGATTGTATGGTGATTTTATTATCCTTGTAGTAAAAACAAATCCTAAAGCTGGATCAAAAGGAGTAAGTCTAATTTGTGTTGATCTTGATCAAAATGGTATTACTAAAAATAAAATTAATAAACTTGGCTGGCACTCATCTGACACTGCTGAGCTAAGTTTTGACAATGTAAGAGTTCCTAAAGAAAATTTAATTGGAGAGGAAGGAAAAGGTTTTTACTATCTAATGAACGGACTACAACTTGAAAGACTTTGTTTTTTACCAAGCAATGTTGCAACGATGGAATATGCGTTGTCTGAATCTTTAAATTATATGTCTCAAAGAAATGCATTTGGAAGAACAATAGACAAATTTCAAGTTTTAAGACATCGTATTTCTCAATTGTCATCTGAACTAGAAGCACTAAAAGCATTTAGTTATTACTGTTGTGATTTATTTGATAAAGGAATTTATGATGTTAAATCGTGTTCTATGGGTAAACTAATTGTTACCGAGTTACATGAGAAGATTTCAACTCAATGTCTACAGTTTTTTGGTGGAAATGGATACACAGAGGATTATCCAATGGCTAGAATGTTTAGAGATTCAAGAATTGGAACAATTGGTGGAGGAACATCAGAAATTATGAGAGAAATTATTGCTAAAGTCGTCATTGATGATGTAAGATATGAAAAAGAAAAATCAAATATCAACTCAAAAGTAAGTTCAGTAAATACTAATTTTTCAAATCAGGATAATTTCTCTTCATTAGAAAAGTTAGACAAACATGATTTAACATTAGCAACAAAAACTATCACTATCGCTGAGAATACAATAAACATAACAATCAAACACATTAACCAAACTGATAATAATGGAGAAAGAAAAAGTAGTTCTCAAGTTATAAGACACCAAATTGCTCAGTTGGCTTCTGAAATTGAATGTTCTAAGCAGTTTATTCTTTCAATCAATAACAAATTTGAAACCACAAAAAATCTAGAAAAGCAAATATCTATGGCTAAGTTAACTTCAATGCAATTGATGGATAGAGTAGTTTCAGAATGTTTTGACATGTTTGAATCCTGTGATAGTCTAGACCAGCATCCATTGGAAAAAACATTTCAACGTTCAAAAATGATTCAAATTTCTAATAGTAAAAGAAATTTGCATGACAATATTTCAAAACTAATAATAGAGAAATAAACGTTAAATTTTATAGATCGTTACTAACTAGGAAATATCTAATCCGTCATTTGTAGAAATATTATCAGGAGATATAAAAACATCTATATCATTTTCGTCTTTTGTTAATAATACCATTCCTTGACTTTGAACTCCAGCAATTACTTTTGTCTCTAGGTTTGTTAAAACAACAACTTTAGTGCCAACTATATCATGAGGATTATAAGATTTTGCTATGCCACTAACTATAGTTCGAACTTCATCTTTAATATCTACTTTTAATAAAAGGAGTTTTTTAGATTTTTTAATTTTTTTAGCTTCTAAAATAGTTCCTATTTTTAAATTTAGTTTTGAAAAGTCATTTATATTAACCTCTTGTTTTTTGCTAACTATAGATTTAGATTTTTTAGAAGAATTGAGTTTTGAGATTTGAAAATCAATTTCTTTATCCTCAATTTTAGTAAATAATAATTCGGCATTATTAATATTAACACCAGTTTTTATGAGGGTCATATTTTTATTTAAATTATCCCATGTCCATTCTGTTAAGTGATCTTTAGAGTTTAAAATATTTTGTAGCTTTTTTGAGGTGTTAGGTAAAAATGGCTCGCTAATGACAGATAAAATAGCTGAAATTTGTAAAGACACATACATAACTGTTTCTACTCTTGCTTTGTCTTCTTTGATTATTTTCCAAGGCTCTTGATCAGCTAAGTATTTATTTCCAATCCTAGAAATGTTAATTAATTCATTACATGCCTCCCTAAATCTAAACTTATGAATAGATTTTTCAATTTTTGTAATAGATAAATCAATCAGTTTTAACACCTTTTTATCACCATCTAAAAAATTATTTCTTTTTGGAACAGTGCCATCATAATATTTATGTGTAAGAACTACTACCCTATTAATGAAATTTCCATAAATAGCAACTAGTTCGTTATTATTTTTTGCTTGAAAATCTTTCCAAGTAAAATCGTTATCTTTTGTTTCAGGGGCGTTCGAGGTTAGCACATAACGTAAAACATCTTGCTGGTTTGGGAAATCTATAAGATATTCTGGGAGCCATACTGCCCAATTTTTTGAAGTTGATATCTTATCTCCCTCAAGATTTAAAAACTCATTAGCAGGAACATTTTTAGGTAATATATAAGAGCCTTCAGCTTTAAGCATTGCTGGAAAAATAATACAATGAAAAACAATATTATCTTTACCAATAAAATGTATTAATTCTGTTTCAGGGTCTTTCCAATATTTTTCCCAATTTTTATTATTGTTTTTTGCCCATTCTATAGTTGATGAAATATAACCAATTGGAGCATCAAACCATACATATAAAACCTTTCCATTAGCACTATCTAAAGGAACTGGAACTCCCCACTCTAGGTCTCTTGTTACTGCTCTAGGCTTAAGTCCATCATCTAACCAAGACTTGCACTGCCCATAAACATTAGATTTCCAATCTGATTTGTGACTTTTCAAAATCCAATCTTCTAGAAAGGATTGATGGGAATCGAGTTTTAAATACCAATGAGTAGTATTTTTTAGTTGAGGACTCAATCCAGAGATAGAGGATTTTGGATTTATTAAGTCCATTGCATTATGACTAGTTCCACATTTTTCACACTGGTCTCCGTAACACTCAGTATTATGACATTTAGGACATGTACCAATGATAAACCTATCTGCTAAAAATTGATCTTCGGATTCATCATAAAATTGTTCTGATTCAATTTTAGTAAACTGGTTATTATCATTTAATTTTGAAAAAAAATTACTTGCAGTTTTGTGATGAATTTTTGATGAAGTTCTTGAGTAATTATCAAATGATATTCCAAAATCAACAAAAGAATCTTTAATAATAGTATGATATTTATCAACCATATCCTGTGGTGTAATTCCATCTTTTTTAGCCTTTAAAGTAATTGGAACTCCATGTTCATCACTACCGCAAACAAATAATACATCATTACCTTTAATTCTTAAAAATCTAGAGTATATATCAGCGGGAATATACACTCCAGCTAAGTGGCCAATATGTATTGGCCCATTTGTGTAGGGTAATGCGGCTGTGATAGTGTATGTTTTACTCAATGCTTTTTTTTGACTTCCCTGTAAAAGTAAACATTTTATCAGTTAATATAAAAATGATTTTATATTAGTTTAATATATTAACTTTATATAATGTTATGAA
>ERZ891134.771-NODE-771-length-24680-cov-9.375878_pt1 | contig 24680 bp, 25 predicted proteins | sample MGYA00520888_ERZ891134 | MGnify/ENA primary metagenome ERZ891134 (study PRJEB32303, sample SAMEA104408692) | aquatic metagenome | biome: Brackish water; feature: Coastal; material: water | place: Baltic Sea | collected 2014-10-23 | depth 10 m ... | reverse complement strand
GAAAGAAATCCAAAGCAGCGACAAATTGATTCGGATGAGTTGCAAGGGGTTATCCAAAACCCCTTTGCATTTTATTTTCCGATACAAAGGGGATTCAGTGGGCCGATACAGACGCTACCGTTGTATTGACCTTTCCCAATACACACCTATTTGCGAATAATTACCAGGATTGTAAGGACTAAGGTAATTACTAGCAATAACTCTGTAATGATGTCAAAGCGCCAGCCAAATAGTAGCAAAGCGGTGAAAATTGGAATACCAATTTTGAGTAATTTTGGCCAAGTAAGCAAACCCTTGGGTCGCTCATCAAAATAAGGCGAGCCGGGCATGAAATCACTCATCTTGTTCCTTGAACAACAATCTCAACAAGGGCGTCAGCAGGTAATGCAGCAGCAGCAAAGGCAGCTCTGGCAGGTTTGACTAAGAGATCACTAACCCACGCGCCATACACTTCATTCATATCGCTAAAATCGTTAATGTCATAGAGCAAAATTTGGGCGAAACAGATGTTCTCTCTGGTCAGTCCGGCATTTTGTAATAGAGTGTCAATCTTGTCTAGGGAACCTTGAGTTTGGGCTTTTACTCCATCAAAATCGACGGCGATTTGACCCGATAACCAAAACATGTCGCCAGATTGTACGCCCGCAGAATAAGGGCCATATTTGGCAGCCCCTGGTAATTCGATTGCTTGCTTGTCCATACAACTGCGTTAGCAAGGCAGGACTTCAACTTGACGAATCTCCGATGCATTGAGTAATAGAGACGCAATAGGATTGGTATGCGGACATGTTGGGTACTAGACCATCCTGCTCATGTTCGCCTGTTAGCGCCGCTACTACGTTGTTCTAACAACAACGATGTGATTATTGCCACAAAGCGGCAAGAAGTACAGAACTTGATTGACGGAGGCGACGGGCATATTCCTCGCCGACAAATCCATTGGGTTGAGCGACCAGTCGGTGAAGGGATGCGCAGAAAAGCCTTAGCAAGATGGCGCTCAAGTCACCGCTTTCTTGCAGAATGCTGCCAAAACGGGCAACCTATTTCACGGATTATTTCTGTAGGTGCGCCGCTTGAACTAATGGCCGCTAAGTCACCAATACTACGCAAGAAACTGGCCAGTATCACGCATCGATATTACATAACAGACACCGAGGTCAATCATATCGCTCACAAATTAGCGCTTAAATCAGCAACTCACATCATAATTCCAACCCATTGGGATGACAGCCTAGACAATGGTTTCTTGGCAAATGCCCAGTCTAAGGGTTTGACAATTCACCGACTTGACGGGCTGCACGGCCATGTTCATCTGCGACCAGGTATACGCTCTGCAACAGTTAGCGATCCGCCAAAAGTATTGGTTAGAATGCTTAATGGCAAGGGTATACATGACAGTGATGAGATTATTGAGATTCCAGACTCGACCTTGGATGGCCTTGAGATAACTCGTGCTGATGAAGATAGTTACCAAGGCGACGCATGGTTACTTGACCGGGAATTAGCCAAGCACGATGGAGTCATTACCCAATCGGTGACACTGGCTAGCGAAGCAGCATTACTTGGCACTCCTGCCTTACTAATCACTAAGGCTGAGCGTGGATTTTTATCAAGACTTGAGCAAGATGGTTATCCATTATTTCATTGGAATAAAGCATGTCAAGGTGATAAATGGAAAAATATGTTAGCCCAATTTCTTACTGGTATGCACTTAACCGACGCAATTGAAACTGAAGATTGGCCTAATGTACGTGGGCAACTAGCTGACTTTTTATCTATGAATCTGATAGATTAAACCAATTTTTGATGATTTGTAAATGATCACCGGCTAACGGTACTTCGCCGTTTATCACGTCTTGAAGAGGCCAAAACCGTGCATCAGCAGCATCATCACCAGCCACTGGTTCACCGTCAGGAGCGGATACCGAATAGACAATACTGACGATATGTTTGCGAGGGTCTCGACTTGGATCGCCCATTACCATCAGTAATTCTGGCTTGGTACCAACTAGATTGGTTTCTTCTTCAAGTTCTCTAAGTACCGCAATCAGAGGGTCCTCATCGCGCTCGACAAAACCACCAGGTAGGCCCCAATAGCCGACCATTGGGGGGAATTTTCGCTGAATCAATAGTATCTCATCGCCTCTTTGAACCGCAGCATCAACAGCTAATGCTGGATTTAACCACCCATTACATTCATCGCAGGTAGCCATGCTTATTCCCCATATCTACGCTTACGGTCTTGGAAAGTTCGCACTGCTTTTAGCAAATCTTTCTTTTGAAATGACGGCCAATAGACGTCACTGAAATACAATTCAGAGTACGCCATTTGCCATAGTAAAAAGTTGGAGATACGTTCTTCACCGCTGGTGCGGATAACTAAATCCGGGTCGGGCATTTCTCCGGTGTAAAGTCGACTAGACACGGCTTTTTGGTCAATTGCCTCTAACGCTAAGTCGCCAGCTGCATGTTCTGCAGCGATTGATTGAATGGCATTCAGCATCTCTTCTCTGCTGCCATAGGCTAGACAAATGGTGAAAACGTAGTCATCATAATCAGCGGTTTTTGCCTCAGCATAATCAATTGCATCATTGACATCTTGCGGTAGTAATTCCCGCTTGCCAATAACTTGTACCTTGACTTTATTGTCGTGGATTCGCAGGTCATCAGCAATATCCCTAAGTCCTTCAATATACAACTTAAACAAGATCTCTAGTTCTTTTTTTGGCCGGGTTAAATTCTCGGTTGAAAGAGCGTAAACAGTAAACCATGGGATGCCGACTTCCAGTACCCAATCAAGCACTGTTTCTAATTTCTGCTTACCGATACGGTGGCCTATTCCAGCCGCAAGATTGCTTTTCCAAGCAAATCTTCGATTACCATCCATGATTATGGCTAGATGGGTTACTTTGACTGGGTGCTCATGTACCTCTTTGAGTAACTTTGCCTCAACCGCATGGCCAAGAACATCACCCATTCGCTTTGAGATACCCATGTCTGCCCCGATTATGGGAGTGCGGTTTAGTGTATGATTCCATCCCTTGACTATGCCCAAGTTTGGACATGATTTTCAACCCAGTTGCCCTCGCTTAATTATGCGAGTAGTAAGCCTAGTGCCGTCTTTGACGGATACGTTATTTGCGCTTGGTTTGACTACCAAAGAAGTAGTTGGCCGCACACCATGGTGTATTCACCCGGTTGAAATGGTGGACCAGGTCATGGTGGTAGGTGGCACAAAGACGCCAAATTTAGGAAAAATCCGCAGTTTGAAACCTGACTTGATAGTCATGGATAAAGAAGAAAACCCATTGCCGGTGTACCAAGACCTTATCGCTGAAGGATTTACGATATTTGTTAGCAAGGTCAAGTCGCCTAGTGATGTGCCACAGATGCTGCGAGAATTAGGTAAAGCATGTGGTAAGGATGCAGCAGGAGATGCGCTAGCCCTCATTTGCCAAGACTCTCTAAGTAGTCTAAAAAAATCTACTACAAGCGCTAGAACAGTACCGCTAATATGGCATAAACCTTTGATGGCAGTTTCGCCAAATAAGTATCCAGGTGCAATACTTTCCGAAGTAGGATTCGAAGTTATTGATACTAATCCACAAGGCAATGGTTATCCAGAAATTACTGTTGAAGAATTTATTGAACACGAAATAGAATTGATCTTACTGACCAGTGAGCCGCATAATTTCACTACCGAGGAGGGTAAATCCATTGCTGAAAAAATCACGACAGCCGGTGGTTTGCCGCCCACTGTAGTTCATATTGATGGTGAAGATTTAACCTGGTTTGGTGCAAGAACCGCGCCAGCTCTGGCTAGACTTTCCGAATTTTGCCAGCGAACTCTTGACACCATGAAACATCAATATGATGAGTAATGAGGGTTTCAGCGCACCATGGACGAGCAGGTTCTAGAGGCTGAACTAGCCAAGGCATTACCAGTTGCCAAGTCTAGTTCAACAAATTCACTCAACGCCGCAATTGGTGCCACAATTGCCGTTGTTCTAGTGTTTCTAATGCTTAGTCGTACTCTTGGCGCACCGCTTGAAGAACAGGCCATCGAAGAGTCAATGGAGGGCTACACGCCGATTTGGGAGCGATACATGGATGATTATATCACTGGCGGGCAAAATTCCTACGTGGTAGAAAATGGTACACTAACCGGGCCAGATAATGCTAGTTTGTGGCTTGGAACTCATCATTTTGTCGAATTCGATTTACCACTTGAAGAGGGCGGTGCAGCACCGAATGGTCAAGTCAGTTTGGCAGTGTGGGTTCCTGTCATGGAAGATAACATGACCGTTCCAGTAATTGCTGAGTTTGGTCCATATTTCGATGAAGCATCGGTTGAAACTGGCGGTATTGAAGAGCCTGGTACATGGCTTGGTACTATGATGATTGAACAGATAATACCACATGGATTTGCTTTTGCTCAAGTTTCTGTAATGGGTACTGGACGTTCAAACCACTGCATGGATTTGATGGGTACCGCTGAACAACTAGGTGTTGATGCAGCGGTTACTTGGCTTGGTACTCAAGATTGGAGTAATGGTAACGTTGGGATGATTGGCAAGTCATATGACGGGTCAACTCCTTGGCAAGCAGCCATGTTCGGTAATGAGCATTTGACCACAATAGTCCCTATTTCTGGGTTAATTGGGGTAATGGAATTGATGTGGCGTAATGGCAGTAGTGAGGCAAGAGCTCCAATTATGCACAACGGAGTTTACGGCTCGTACGGCCTTGACGGTGACTTAGAGGATACTGGAAACATGTGTCCAGATTATATTGCCGGGCCAGCAACTGGTGGCGCGGCTTGGGCTTGGGGTAGTGAAGCGGCAGGAGAATACTGGGCAGAGCGCTATTTCCTTGACCGAGTTGTTGATAATTACAACGGCAGTGTTTACCTGATACAGGGTATGCATGATTGGAATGTCGACCCGCATATGGCGGTTCCAACAATCAATCGACTATACGATGCCGATATTGAGGCTAAGGGCTTGTTTGGTCAATGGGATCACGATTATCCAGACCGTCCGCAGATTATGTTTGACCGCAGTGGCGTTGGCCGAGGCGGTGAAGCGTTCCCCGAAATGGTACGCATGGATTGGATGCAAGACTTGCTAGAGTGGTTTACCTATTATCTCAAAGAAGAGGGTCCACAACCTTGGCTTGGTGTAGAGATACAATCTAACCAAGGAGAATGGCGCTTTGAGGATCGGTATCCAATGAGCGAAACTACTGAAGTGATTTGGGAGTTAGGTAGTGCAGATTTGGTGTCTAGTGGCGATGGTAATATGATTCGCCCTGATACAAGTTCAGGGCCAGTTTATCAGACTCCACCACTAGAAGAAGACCTCTACTTTGGCGGCTTACCTCGCTTACATGTCAATGTCAATACCGCTACGCTAGGTGGTCAAATTTATGCCTTGATGGAAGATTGCTATGAAGGCACATGCATTCATATTGGTCATGCCATTATGGATTTGAGATACCATGCAGGTGGCTCACAAGTGCAAACATGGACGCCGGTATTTGAGGAAATCACTGCAGTCATGGAATTTTTCCCTATGGATGTTGAAGTTGAGGCAGGGCACAGTATAAAATTGACCTTGCGCAGTACTGGAGAGGATTATCTGCCATCTGCTGCATCGACTTTAGTAACTGTGGTTGATGCAGGCTCAACCTTACAACTCGATGTTTTTGACCCAGCAACTAGAGAGTATTACGAGATAGTTCAGTGTACTGCACAAATATGTTTAGACAATGCTTAGTTCGACTAGGTTGTCAAATTTAGTATTCAATTATCATCTAGCGTGAAACATTATTTACCCAATTTTTATCAGTAGATTACCGGGTGAAATTTATGACAAAGAACTGGAATAAGATATGGCGCTATATCCACTTAACTGCTGGACTAATATTGGTAATATACCATGGAAGAATTGCGTGGTATCACAATGGATTTGTCGACACGGTTTGGTCAGCAGATACCGATAAATTTGTATCCACTACGTTGATATTTTTTGTCATGTGGACTGGATTGGCAAAGTGGCCAATATATCCATGGTATAAGAAGCGACAAAATAAGAAACGTCGCGACGCTAAAGCCGCTGAAAAGATAGCAGTAGAGTGATTTACCGCACTCCGTGAAGGTTATTTAGGCAAAAAATCGCAATTTTTGCCTAATCTATTTAGGTAGATATTATAAATAATTATCACCACTCTTGAACCGATGTTTAAGCAAATAAACTCTATGCCTGCGAAAGTCTGTCTAATAATTTCTGCTTTAGTCAGCCTGATCTACTCTTTGAATTTCGTGTTGTTTGGTGACTGTTATGTTACTGGCGGCGACGGCTGTTTTACCCTGTTGTCAAATGATGCAGCAGAAGGTACTCAAGCATGGGGCAGAGGTGCTCCTGAAACAGGATTCAATGGTGCGTTAATGTTTGGTATTACATTGGCAACACTATTGTTGCTAAATGAAGGAGCAAAGGGAATGTGGAGAATGATGATTCCTGGTCTGATTGGATTTACCGCAATGAGTGCGTCAATCTGGATGCATGGTGACTTTACAGATTCTAGTGAAGCACCAAAATACGTCACACCATTAGTAACTGCACTATATGGTGCGGCTTACTTCTTCCTCAAGGACGAGGGAGTAAATGATGGCTTAAGTGATTACAAACCTGGCATAAAAGTACAGGATAAAGTTGCGTTAGCTGGCCTTTTAGTTCTCGTGTTGACAGGTTTGTTTTATTCTCTGCGAATGATTTTCACCCCTGACAGTGTTATTGCTGATAACTTCGATACAGTGATTCCAGGCATGGCCAATGGAATGGGCACACCATCTGATGCTACAGTTGCAGTATCGGGAAGTCTAATTCTAATCTATACTCTATGGGCTGGACTTGTCTTGACAGAGGGGGCCTCTGGAAAGTGGAGAATTATTCATCCATCGATGTTTGCCTTCTTGACTATAGTCATTGCAACTTATGTTGGATTTGTCAGCGGAATTGGCCGTAATGGTTCTGACTTGCAAAAGATGGATGCAATAGTTGGACCGGTAGTTATGCTACTTACTATGCTGACCTACTTCCGTTTGAAGGATGAAGGCATGGAAGACGGCATGACTATGATGGGTGAGCCTGTTGAAGACGCATCAAACATGATGGCTAAGAGTCTGCCAATGTTTGCGCTAATTGTTGGAGCAGTCATTGGACTCAATGCAATGTTGAATACTTGGTAATTAGCCAACAACAATGTTTGACTATCATGCATAGTCAGTATTGAATTCATCTCTGACAAAATCAGTGTGATACTGGGTTTTAATCAATAGTAATCCTATTGAATAGCAGCAGTTAGGCTCTGTCATGCACGGCAGGGCAATATTGCTGACTTTACTCATGGTGACGATGTCTTTGTCGGGCTGTTTTGGCAATGAAGAAACCTTCGAAGAGCCAGAAGTAGTAATAGAGGAAAGTCCCCGAGTCTTTGTCACCGATAAAACGGGCAATTCAGTTGATATTCAACCGATAGAGATGACGTTTCAATTCAGTGATGTTGGAGAAACTGGTAAGGAACCAAGCATTGGTGTAACCTCAAGCGGCTGTATCTTTTTCATTGCCATGGAGAAAGTCATGCGCTCATGTGATGCGGGCGAAACTTGGGAAGAAACTCAAGACCCAGTTCAGTGTTCACCGACAACTAGCGACCCATATGGCTGGGTAGACACAATTACCGATCGTGTGTTCAATGTCCAAATGATTGGGCTAGAAACCTCTTGGATTTGTTGGAGTGATGATGACGGCCAGACGTGGCTGGGCAATCCTCACGATTCAGGAACTACTCCAATTAACGACCACATCAAGTTGGCTACCGGTCCATGGACAACCGCTGGTTACGGCGCTCTTGGTCAAATAACGGGTAGTACAATCTATGAAACAGCAGTATACTATTGCTACAATAAACTAGCAGGAATCTTTTGCTTTACCAGTTTTGACGGTGGTGCAACTTTCGAAGCAGGTGGACAAATCATTGGTCTAGCAACTACCAATGGTGGTTTGCATGGAGCAATTTCTACTGCGCCAGATGGGACCGTCTACGTGACACCTCGAGTTGAGACGCCATCGGTAATCGTATCGAAAGACAATGGTTTTACTTGGTTTGAACGCACCATGGGCGAGGATGTCGGCACACCTTATCCGCGCAAGAATTCAGAGATATCGACCGACACCGAATCAAATGCTTACCATATCTGGACGGGCGGTGACGAGGGAGTTTACATGTCTAGGTCTACCGATTCAGGCGAGACTTGGGAACAAGAGAGCATTAGAATTTCACCAGCAGGAGTCATTTCGACAGTATTTCCACAAACCGATGCTGGTGACCCTGGCAGGATTGCGGTGACATACCTTGGTAGTGAGAATACGGAGATGCTCAATGAGTCAAATATCGATGGCAGTCCATGGGATGGTAACGCGCACTATGCGCCAAATAATGCGACCTATCACCTATACATCACCTACAGCCTTAATGCTCTAGATGACAATCCTATTTTCCATACTTACCGCGTAACTGATGACCCCGTTCAAATAGGTTCAATTTGCTTGAACTCAGGTGACTGCCGTGACATTGGCGGCTCAAATCGTAATCTTCTGGACTTCAACGATTTACACATCGATAGTGAGGGACGTGTCTATGTCGCTTTTGCCGATGGCTGTACTGGTAATTGTGCCACCAATAATAATTCTAGCGCAGAGGACTCACGAGATGGACTGGGCTCAATGTACTATCTTGCTGGTGGCCCAAGTTTGCTGGTTGAATATGGCGTTCTTTCACCGATAATGGCAGCAGTATCAGAAATGTAATCCAAAGATAATTACTTATCCAATATTACCTATCTGCAGTTGTGATAATTTGGAATGTTAAGCAGCCTGTGCGGTTGTATTAATGTCTAAGCGCATTGATTGTACGAGTAGTTTAAACTCAATTCTGGCCTTGGCAATTCTTATCTTGCACTGCTTGATTTTAATCTTATGAGCCTCTTTTACCGCTTTCCAACTGGTTTTAGACTGTGATTTTTTAGCAACCTTAGCCATTCGATACTCCTTTCTTCGCTCAATCAAGTCAGTAAATCCCTTACGCAATTGAGTGACACACTCAGAAAATTTTTCTTGGAATTGATTATCAATCACGTTACCATCTGCTTTTCTCTCAAAGGTTCTCTTCATTCTTCGTGCTTCAATTGATTTAGCAGGTATCTTGTGTAATTCGCTGGTTAAACCTATCCAAGAGGCTACTTTTATCAGCCATTTGGATGGATCCCAGTGGTACCATTTGTGACCGTTACGATAGTCTGCTTGGAAGGTGTGGTGGAAGTTGTGATAGCCTTCTCCAAAGGTAAAGAATGATAGTAATGGTGAATCTTTGGAAGTATTCTCAGTTGAATATGGTTGACTGCCCCAAGTATGTGCAGCTGAATTTATCAAGAAAGTTGCATGATGAACTACTACGACTCTTAGAAATCCCCCATATATCATGCCGCCTAAGAAACCATGAATATTACCAAGCCAAGCAAAGCCGACCAGCCCAGGCAGTACAATGCCAACTAAGAAGCCAATTTTGAATATATGACGGTCTTGCCATGCGAGAATTTTATCTGCTTGTAAGTCTTTGACACTTTCAACAATTCCCTCTCCCTCATCGACCATAACCCATCCGATATGGGCCCAGAAAAACCCTCTAGTGACTGAATATGGGTCCTCTTCTTCATCAGTCTTGAGGTGATGTCGGCGATGGTCACTGCACCACTTTATCGCTGAGTTTTGAAATGCTGCTGCACCAAATAGTGCATAAAATAGTCTAAGTGGCCACGCACCTTTGTGAGTGCGATGACTAAACAAGCGGTGATAACCGGCTGTGATTGATAATCCAGAAGCGAGATAAAAGAACACAAATATGACTGGTTCAAACCAACTTATACCGTAATTAACCGAATAGAAAATTAGCGATGTTAAGGCGAGAATCGGCATACCGACAAGGAACGCAGTGTTCACAATATTGATGTTTGAAGGGTATGCAATATGCTCCGACATAACATTTGGTCACTTCCATAGTGTTTGAGGTTATGTACCATATATTGTAACATTAGTGTGATTTGCAACACTTGGTATCATTGCCGTAACTAGAGGTCAAGTAATCGGTTATTTCATTAATCGAATCGTTAGTTAGGCAGCATGAACAGTGGTTTGAGGGTTAAAACTTCAATGCCACAAGTCGTAATTTTGGCTGGAGGATTGGGTACTCGGCTTGGTAAGTTGACCAAATCTACACCAAAATCACTGATTAATGTCGACAATCAACCGATAATTACTCACATTCTAGACTGGATTGCCAGTCAGGGTTGTAATAGAGCATTACTATTGACGGGGCATCTTGGAATCATGTTTGACGATTATCAACATGATGGGGTTGAATTAACAGTGGTAAAAGAGCCAAGTCCACTAGGGACCGGTGGTGCATTATGGAATGCAGTAGACAATTTAGAAGATGAATTCATTTTACTTTGGGGAGATGATTTTCATCCTATTGATTATCATAACTTACTACAAACCCATAAAAATGGTCAAAACTTACTCACCATGACGGTTACCCAATCGCACGATACCATGAATTTGCAACATGAAGACGGCTTTGTAGTACAGTATGATAAAAGCCAATCAGCAGATTTTTTCAATGGTTATGAAGCTGGAACTAGTGTGGTAAGTAAACGGTTGGTATTGCTATTTGGCCGAGATCAACAATGGAGTTGGGAAAACACGGTTTATCCAGCACTTGCAGGTAAAATAAAAGCGCATTATGACGACACTAAATTCTGGGATATGGGCACACCTGAGCGGCTTGATAAATTATCCCAGTTCTTCAAGCAACGGCGCTCTTGAACTTACCACTGGCGAGTAATTTGGTAGGACCTCCTCATGTTCAACAAGCACTAGGATCATGCCACCAAATCCGCCACCCATCATCCTAGCACCAAGTACCCCATCGGTTTGTTGCAGATTCTCAACTAAGCGGTCTACTTCTGGCGTGCTTACGCCTAATTGCTTGAGGGAATTATGTGATTGATTGAGTAGTTTGCCAAGGGTTTCTGGTTTTGCTCCGATGGCTTGTTTTACTCGTTGATTTTCGGTAACGACGTGCTGCTTGTGGAAATCATTATTTGAATTATAATTCATCTCTGATAAGTTTCGATGAATCTTTGAGTCGACTAACTTAAAAATCCAGTTTGTCGGTAAATCGAGGCATTCAACCGCCATTGTTGAAAAGTCAATCTTCGTGTAGTGTTGGCTTTTGGCAAACATTATCGCCATTTGGTCAAGCAGACCACAGGGAGTATTGAGGACTTCATGCTCGAGGGATTGGGCTTTTTTACACGCCTCAAGCGGATCAATATTTCCGTATTTGCCAAGGACAATGGCCAAGCAAAGGGCGGCAGATGAAGACATACCTTTGCCTTGGGCAATCTCACTGCTGACCGTTAAATCAGCTGGCGGACCGCCTATGGCTTGCCACAAAGCAATGACTGTTTCATCACCAGCATAACCAGTTTCTCGACGCTTTATTGTCAAAACCAAATACCTGTTAATGGCAAATGGTAGAGCAAGTCCTTGGGCGTAATCGGTATGCTCGCCAATGATATTGACCCTTGCTGGGACAGTAACTCGGCGATGCATAGTAAGTGGTCAGTAAACTGCTATATTGCTTAATTGGCAAATTATTTTTCCTCGATTACAAACATGTCATATTTGTGAATACCTTTGCCTTGTTGCCAAATTCGTTTGAATTCAAATCTAAGGAGCATGGAGAATAATCGACGTATGGTATTGATTGATAATATTAGATAGGTGTAAAATCCTGGCCATTGTTTGACAGTAAAACCAAGGTCCTTGAGCACTTTTGCCATTGCCGGATTCTTAGTACAACACAAAATCTTGTCACAAGTAATGCTCTCTAATGCCTTTTTGATTAATTCCTTGCCTTTGCCCTTACTGCGAAAGTTTGCGTCTACTAGGACTGTTGAAATCTCCATGTGACGCCCGACCATGCGCATTTCTGCATAAGCAATTAACTGCTCACCGTGGTATAATTTGACACAATTACCCGCTAGATATCGAGCCTCGCGACGTCTACTGGTCGGCGGACGAACCTCCATTTCAGCAGACAATGTTGACTGAAGCCATTCGACATCGTCCATATCCCTAGCACATCCATCGGTGATAAAGGGGTTATGCCGACGTTACTTTCTGTTACGAATCGACCAATTCTTACGCGGCAATCCTTCTAATGCAACACCGGTAAGGGCGCCCCAAATGTAGGGTTCATCAATTTCGAGATACAGGACAATCAGCATAGTAATGGCTGCTAAAATCCAATGATGAACCCACAGGCCTTTGAATTTCAGATGAATTTTAGTATTCTCGGTAAAATATCTAACTAAAGCATAGGCAATAATTAGCGAGAGTGAATAATACGCATAGTCCATTTTATCACTTCACAGAGGAATATTGCAAGACGGGCAGAACTTCCATTCAGGTTGGATTTCTACATTACAATTTCGACATACCTGAGGTTGATTCTGCTTGCCCATGATGACTGAATCCTTGACCACTGAATCGCCAATTTGTCCGATCTGTACTACCGGTTTGTCGTTTTCCAAGTAGGTCTGTCTTATTCTTCCTGCCTCGGCAAATAGCCCGGCTTTCTGATATAATTCAGCGGCTTTAGCAAAGTCTCTAGCTAGTTCTAGATTATTGGCTTCAGCGGCCAACTTGTTAATTTCATCCATTGAAGGTGCCCCGCCTTGTTGTGGTTTAGGCTGTGGATTAGATTGTTGCTTAGTTTGTTGATAAGGTTGCTGAGTTGGTACACTAGCACGCGCCTTCTGCGTTGGCATTGTCCCACTAAAGCCAGTTCTGACTACTGCTCCGGTTTGGATAATTTGAGGTCTGCCATGAACCACTTGTGCTTGTGGAACAAAACCTTGTTGGACAACCACAGTTTTTGTTGCCGGCTTACCTGCTAGTGCAGCGACAATCAACACTATAATTCCACTACAGCAAAATAGCCCGCCGATTCCTGCAACAAGGCCACTACTCGATTCTTGTTCGCGTAAGTCTCGACATTCCTCTGACACCTCTCCGGTGAAAAATTCTTCATCGTCGCACTGAGCCAATTCATCCATATTAGGCTCGATCGCCACTCCTAGGGCGGTGAAAAATATCCACGCAACCATCAGTCCTCCAAAGACCCACCATCGCTTGTTGGTAGAACCACCGCCTTGGATGGCACCGGGAATAATAATTTGCTGTGCCACGCTCCTAGCAAGTCTGCCTACCATTTTATGCTAACGCTGTTTTATGCCACCGGTAAAAGTGAGAGTTTGTCAATGTGGAGCGCATCCCATTGCCATGGACGAGTCTCCTTGGTGGCCAAGCGGCATTATCCACGAAGACTCAGAACCGTTTGACTCAGGCAAAATTAGGACTGAATTTGGTACCCTCCATTGCTGGAATTATCATGATTGTTTGACCATTGACTGGTGGTCTCAGGCCCCAAGTCAATCAGCAGTAGTTGGAACATGGCCCAAAGTAACCGAGGTATCCATCTTGCGTGAAGACCGAAAGGGCCTGTTATTGCAGATAAATGACAAGCAAATCGCTCGAGTTTTACCGTTTTCTGTGGGCAATGATCTATCAAGAATGGTTAGACACGAGCCGTGGAATAATGCATTACAGAGTCAACCGGTAATTTTGCCAAGTATGGTTTATTTTACCGAAGGAAACGACAGAGTTGCAGTTTATGATTTGGCGGAAACCATCACTGGAAGTGAGGTAAAGTTAGCCAATAAACTGGCAGGAATGCTTGGCCAAATCCACGCTGCCCTAGATGAATTTTCCACGCCTAATACAGAGCGCAGATGGAACGATCGATTGAAGGATATCGAGGCCGAGTTGAAGACCAGCACTCTTTGGCGAGCCCCACACAGTGCAGCAACTGTAGGGCTTCCAAGACTGAACTTTGACTTGGAATTGCTAGGAAAAAAAGGCGATGAGATTTATTTTATTGCCGACTCAAGAAGTCCGGTAGAACATATTCTGTGTGAGTCGGACCGTTTGCCGGGGATGGCCCATCTGATGATGATTGAACAGCAAATCTCTTTCGCAGAAGGGATGGATGAAACTGCTAGAAAGGCATTGCTAGATTCATGGTTAGCCACTACGCCCGTTAATTACCGTAGCAAAAAGGCGCTCTCTACCCTACTTGGCGGTCCGTGGATTTGGCGTTACCATGCGGTATTATTGGCGCTTGGTGAAGCACGTATGTATGGAGACGAGCCCTTGCGGAAGAAATCCCAAAAATGGCTTAATGATGTCTCAAGAATACAGGCTCACTTGGGAGTGCTTCGCCTGTGGAAGTCTGGACTTTGGGGTGGAATAGTGGGCTCAGTAATTGCTTTCTTTGCCTGGCGAATGGAATCAATATCTCCAACGATTGCCGGAGTTGCCGGCATAACTTGTTTGCTATTTGCCCTTCTAAGCAATCAAATCTATTGGGCTAAAGACCCCAATCCTTACTGATTACATCTGTTGTCTAATTCTGTTATCATAGAACCTTAGCTCATGATTCTTGGCCAGTTGCATAACTTCAAGCAGGAACTTTTCTTTTTCCTGTCGCTCATCTGCACCGCCTTGAACGTCCCAGTATAGGTTCAGAGAAACATCAATTGAGGTGGCAGAAATATCATTGACTCGGCACCAAGAAGAGTCTTCATTCATAGTAGCAGCGTTTTCCATAATTGATTTTAGCACATCATCGCGAAATTTCTCGACATTATCGGGGTTGGAGTTGAGATCAAAATGCAGCATGCTTTGCCATCTGCGCCATCTGCGCTTGCCATAATTCTCTACTGGAGTGCTAACCAAATTGGCGTTTGGAATGGTAATTACTGTATCAATTCCGGTTCTAATTAGAGTGGTTCGTAGATTGATTTCGATTACTTCACCCTGCGACGCGCCTACTACAACCCAATCACCAACCTTGAACGGGCGGTCAAGTAATACTGTCACTGCGCCAAAGAAATTGGAAATAGTATCTTTTGCCGCTAGAGCCAGAGCCAGACCAGAAATACCTAATCCGGCAATTAGTGAGGTTAGGTTCAGACCGATTGCGTCGGCGATAAATACTGATCCAATAAAGACAATAACAAACCTCATTACACTCTCTAGCGCGCTAATTAATGTCTTATCACTACTATCAGCAACTCCATCGCTGTCAAGAATAAGCACCACATCTTGGATTACATTGACCAGTCTAAATGCCCAAATCACTAATGCTAGTGCAATAATAAATTGAAATATATTTGGCATAATGGTTACCAAAATATCAGGCATTATGTAGGTGGTTGAACCATCTTCAACTGCATTTACCAATTGTATCGATAGCAGATAAGACACTAATGCTCCAACAGCTGAGCCTAACGCTTTATCGGAATTTTTCACAGTTTTATGCTGCAGATTTTCGGAACGAATGATTTTCTTCAGTAACGAAGGAGCAAATGCCATAGTCAAAAATCTAACCAAAATTCCGGCAACAATAATGCCAATAATTGCTAGGACTGTGGCCTGGTTAACACCAACTGTATCCACTGCTTGAGTGGCAATATCTGTCTCAGTCATGGTTGGTGCACAGCCTCATTACTTTAGAGGTATTCTAAGGTAAATGGCGCACAGTTTGATTCATTAACTGTCAGTATTGGTGAAGTAGCATGAGATTATACCATAATCCACGATGTTCAAAATCCCGTCAAGCCGTCAAATTGCTGACCGATAAAGGAGTATCTTTCCAAGAACTCCGCTATCTTGAGGAAGGGATAATGGAAGAGGATTTACCTATACTAGCGAGTCTAGTCGGGATTGTCCGTAAACAAGAAAAAGCCTTCAAAGAATTAGATTTTGCTGTTGATTCAGTAAACGAGGTAATCGAGGCATTGCGGTCTAAACCAAAGTTGCTTGAAAGACCTGTACTGGTGAAAGATGGCAAGGCAATTATTGGCCGCCCACCAGAAGAAATACTCAAGTTAATCTAAAATTATCGTGCCGTTTGCCTCCGTACGATTGCACGACGGCTTCAAGAACTCAAAGCACTTCGCTAACACGATAGGATGTCGTCGAATAGTAAATCTCCAATTGTTGCGTTAAAGACAAGGCCATCTTTTGGTGTGCTGTTGTGCCTTCCGTTACTGCTTTCTTTGATGACGCCGATGGTTGCTTCATCACTTGCTCAAGACGAACCGTCAGGTCTAGAACCGACCGATATCTGGTCCGAGGATTATTCGAATGAAATTTTCCCTTGGGCGCCAGAATCGGACCGAGATAGGCAATTCAAAGAATACCACACCTATGAAACAACCAAGGCTTTGATGTTACAACTTGAACAAGAGAATCCAGATATTTTTGAATTCCATGAAGGCTTGCTAGGTGGCGTTAATGCACGTGGCGAAACGGTCACTGCAGATACTTACGAAGGCTGGTATTACGGGTACTCATCCCCATGGATGAAGATTACTGGTGATGTTCAAAACGGAGAATATAATGAATTTGTTGGCGATAATGGCAATTATGCTGACCGACACGACGTCATGATTGTTGGTAACCACCACGCAAGAGAGTGGATGTCTTACACTGTTGCTCTAATGCAGTTGGAAGTCATTGCTTTCTCTTACAACAATATTGGCTATGATAATGATGGCGACGGTCTTGTTGATGAAGACCCGTGGGGCGATGCAAACAATGACGGAATCCTTGATGATGATGGTGATTGTCTTGCTCTTGCTACCTCTCCTACCAATTATCAAGACTCCAATGGCGATGGTACCAACTGTGGACCAGGTGACCTTGGAGTGGATGAAGATTATTCTGAACAATTTATTACCGATCTTATCAACACCCGAGAAATCTATCTTATCCCTATGCTAAATGTTGATGGCAACATCTACGATCGTGAAGTATTCTGCCCTGCTCCAGCTTGGGAGTCTTGCCCAAGCGGTGGCTGGAGAAAGAATTTGAGAAATAACGGTCCAGATCTACTGCCAGACTTTAACGAAGAAGTTGACGAAGATTGTGATGGCGTTGATTTGAATCGTAACTATCAGTTCGAATGGGGCGCACCGCTTGGTGCTACAGTTCCATTGATTCCAGGAACCTGCACTCCCTCAGAAGATGAACAGGCTGGAATTGCCAATAATGATGTTTACACAGGACCATATGACACTCAAGATAATGATGGTGATGGGCTTATCAATGAGGATAACGTTGATGGCGAAGATGATGATAACGATGGTCGAACTGATGAAGATTGGGCGGGCGGAAATTCAGAGCCAGAAACCAGATTCATTCAAGACTTAACTGAAATGAATGATGATGTTGGTAATGGGGCTAGTGAATTCAAATCTACTCTAACCCATCACTCCTACTCTGAATTGATTCTTTATCCATGGGGCCATTGCACCGATTGTGAAACTACAGACCACGATCAACTGGTTTACCATGGCGATAAGTTGGCAGAAATGACCGATTACACCAATATGCAATCATCAGACCTATATCCAACAACTGGAGATTTCTGTGACTGGCATTATGGTGTCCACGGCTCGTATTGTTATACCTCTGAAATAGGTACAGCATTCCATCAACATGAGGATGACATCGATCACATTGCGGTTCGCAATCTGGGTACTGGTTTTTACATGGCCGAAATAGCCGATAATCCACGAGAGCGAGCAGATTTAGGAATTGCTAACATTTCACAGAACCAATTTATCCAAATGCCTGACATGGTAAATATCCCGAGTATCGGTAGCATCCCAGTTGACATGTGTGTCGCTAATGGCTTTGCTTATTCTTTAGAAAAGTCAGTATCTCATGTAATGTATCGTACAGTACAACCAACTCGTTTGCAAAGTGATTATGGGCCAAAAGAATGGTCTACTACAGAATGGTCGATGGCAATGTTTGAAGAAACTACATCAACATGTAATTTATTGAATGGTGAAAATGGGACTGTGATACGGTCAAACCTACCAGTTGAAGATACGGTTTCTGGGCAAGTACACTACAAAGCAATGCTCGGGACACTTGGTGGTGGCGATTTGTATCTTTATCCTGCTAACGGTGAATATTACGTGCTAGAAGTTGACTATCGAGCCGATTATGGCACACTCTTTGGTGCCTTATTCATGTTCTTTTTAGTCACCAGTTTCGTGTGGGGTGGCCTAGCGATATGTCTGCGGATGATGCTGGTTGATGAAAACGAGAAAGACTTCTCTGAGGCTGTCTTGGAGGATGGCGATTAAGCCGAGGTGTTGACATGGCTCAATCTGACCAGTTTAACGGCCGTTTAGGTCTAATCTTCGCTTCTATTGGCGCGGCAATCGGTACTGGAAACATTTGGCGATTTCCAAGAATGGTTGGAGCAAATGGTGGAGGAACATTCCTAATACCTTGGCTAATTTTCTTGTTTGCTTGGTCCATACCGCTGGTAATTGCCGAGTTTGCTATGGGTAAGCGAAGTCGTACCGGGACAATTGGTACCTTCAGAATATTTGCTGGCAAGAGATTTGCTTGGATGGGTCTGTGGACGGCATGGATTTCAACAGCCATAGGATTTTATTATGCCATTGTCGCAGGTTGGACTATCAAATATTTCCAACTGGGAATTACTGGTGGACTAACCGGCGAAGGAGTCGATACTACCGAGGTGTGGAATTCTTTTCTGCAAAACCCAGGTCAAGTAATATTTTTCCAATTCATCGTAATTTGTCTTACTTTAGCGGCAATCTGGAAAGGTGCAAAAGCGATTGAAAAAGTCAACGTAGTACTGATGATTTCCCTGTTCGTCTTATTATTCATGTCACTATTCCTTTCCTTGTGGATGGACTTTGAAGACGGAACCTTAGACGGTGCAACATTCATGTTTTCAGTTGACCCAGATTTATTGTTTGAGCCTGAAATATGGATTAATGCGTTATCGCAATCAGCTTGGTCTTGTTCTGCTGGAATGGGTATGGCAATTACTTACGCGGTATACATGAGAAAAGATGAGGATACTGTCTTGAATGCATTTACTATGGGTCTAGCCAATAACAGCATCTCAATTATTGCTGGACTAGCAGTATTGTCTTCCATCTTCGCAGTTAGCAGTGACCCACTGGCAACCGTAACTGGTGGTTCCTCAGCAATTACCTTCCTTGCACTACCAGAAGTATTCGCACAAGCTCCAGGTGGCTCGATTGGGCCATTTGTTATGATGGCTGGATTCTTCCTAGCGCTATCATTTGCTGCCCTAACCTCAATGATTTCAACCGTCGAATTGTGTGTCAGAAACTTTGTTGACCATGGCTACAATCGCGAGCGCTCAGTGGCAATCACTGGTCTTGCCCTATTCATCTTCGGACTACCTTCAGCAGTAATGTGGATTAAATTAGATTCAGCAGGAGTTGCCTTCCCTGAATTCTTGGAAGTTCAAGATCACATATGGGGCTATGGGCTAATGTTCTCCGGATTGTTTATTGCGTTTACCATCTGGAAGTATGGGTATGTTCGCTGGAAGGCTCAAGTTGCCGCTGGAGAAGCACCTGGTGGCTTCAAGGGATACCTCGGTGTTGGAGTTTCAGCATTCCGTGATGATTTCATCAATACTGGAGATAATGACATTGTTGTTGGTCGCTGGTGGGATATTTTACTCTATATTGCGTTCCCAATTCTGTTCACCGTCTTGATGGTCTCTTACTTTGGAGATATGATTGCCAATACGGATGATGTATGGAATCCGGGTAATCCTAAGGGGCTTGGAATTATTCTAGCCTTCTGGGGAGTTGTGGCAATTTCCTTCTTATTCCTCAACAAGTATCTAATTCAAAGACCGATTTTCCGAAATATCCCAGAGGGTGCAGAAGTCGACATCTCTACTTTACCTGGTGGCGATGACGACCGAGTGTTCGAACTTGGAGAGTTAGTGCCAGGGTTTGAGCATCTAGCATCAGAAGATGCGGTGTTTGAAGCAGAAGCAGTTTGATTTAGCGGAGGATGATTGAGGTGTCTGACCTCGTTACCACACTAATTACCGGTCTACTTGCTTCTATTGCATTTCTATTTCTGGTATACTGCTTTTGGAAACTATACGACCGGCCTAGTCGACGTCAAATCGAAGTGTTAGAAGAGAAGCGTGAAAAGTTCAAAGAGACCAAAATGTGGCGAGCTGTTGAAGCAGAAATGGCGGCCGAACGTGAACAAGCAGAGGCATTAGCCATCATCCAACGCAAAAAGGCAGAAGAGCGAGCAAGAGCCATGCCTCCAGCCGCTCAACTAACCAAGAATGCCCTGGCTGCTCTTGATGCTCCAACAGAAGGAGAGGAATTCCTCGAGCGCTTCAAACCGGCGGTAAGTGAAGTCCAAGAGGTGGCTGTGGATGAACTTCTTGAGACGGAAATAATTGATGATAGTGATGTACTGTTAGCCCCAGAGTTAGTCGAAGTTCGTCAAGATGCTGGCTTAGCAGAGAATGAAATCCTCGAACTGTTGCTAGATGAAGAGGAAGCAGTCGAGGCTGAGGCTCCAAAAGAGACTGAAATTGAAGAGTCAGCCGAGCCAGAAAGCGAGCCACAGAAAGAAGATCCAAAGGTTGAGGCAAGTGACTTAGATGATGATGATGTCAAGTGGCAAGACAAGGATGAGCAAGCCGATGATGATACTTGGGCAGTGGGCTGGTAAATCCTATTGTTTGACTAAATCTTTGCGAAGAGGTCATGAACAATCACCTTGTGGATTTACTCATGGTGCAACGCCCACGCGGTACTCGAGACTTCACCCCTAAGGTGATGAATCGCCGTCTTGCGTTTGAGCAATTGCTTGAGGAATGTGCTAGACGTAGTGGTTTCAAACGCATCCAAACTCCAGTATTTGAATCGCTGGATTTGTTTACCGCAAAATCCGGTCCAGGGGTAATTTCCCAACTCTATGCCTTTGAGGATAAAGGTGGCAGAAACCTGACCTTACGTCCTGAATTAACCGCGCCAGCAATGCGCATGATTGCTGAGGAAATGCGTAACGATACCAAGCCGCTTCGAGTGTCATATTATGGTCAATGTTACCGCTACGAGGAATTCAAGAAAGGCAGATATCGAGAATTTTTCCAATACGGAGTCGAACTCATCGGCGCGACTGGGCCACTAGCTGAGGCTGAGGTAATCGCCTTAGCCATCAATATGCTAACTGATTGTGGTCTGGAAGACTGGGAAATTAGAATCGGTCATGTGGGGATCTTGAAAAATGCTCTGAGTGGCCTTGGACTCTCAATGGATACTCCAGCAGGGGCCAGTGAACCACCGGTGGCTAGTGCTATGAGACTGTTAGACAAAGGTGACGATAATGGTCTAGCAAAACTATTGCAAAATAATGGTATACCAGCAGAAAATGCGGCACCACTTCGTCAGTTAGCAGACTTATCTGGCGGTGCAGAAACGCTCTTGCCAGCCAGAGAAATCTTGGCTTCACTAGAAGGTGTTTCACTTGAGGCATTAGACGATTTAGCCACTACCCTTAGTGCAGTAGCGGCATTAGCACCAGCACCACCATCACTAGCAGTTGACCTTACAGTTGCTCGTGGCCTAGATTATTACACTGGAATGGTGTTTGAGGTAATTGTCCCTGAGATGGGCGGTGAAGGACAGGTTCTTGGTGGCGGCTCCTACAAGTTGCTACATTTGTTTGGCCTGCCTGACTTAGACCCATGCTGTGGTTTTGGCTTAGGTTTTGACCGAGTTCTTTTGGCTTTAGAAGCACAGGCAGAACGTCAGTCGCGCACAGAAGTTGTGCCAGGCGAAGATGATGGCAAAGGCTTGATTGCGGTTATTCCATTCAATATTGATGTGGGAGTAATCCTGCCAATAGTTGGTGGCCTGCGCAGTAGTGGCCAGCGAGTTGAGTTAGAATTACGTGGTCGTAAGATTGGCAAAGCCTTTGGTTGGGCTAATGGTATTGGCGCCACTAAGACTTTGGTAGTTGGTCCAAGAGACCTTGAAGCAAATCAAGGGATGCTAAAGGATCTAGCTACTGGAGAGCAAATTGCTGTTGCACTAGATGTTAGCGCAATAATTGCCGCACTGTGATTTCACTCTTGTTCAGGAGTGTCTCTACGTTGATTGATGAAAGCCGCCATAGCAATTGCTGCCGATGCGACAACTAACGAGAATCCAGGGGCGTCTTCACTAGCAGGAGCGTCGCCGATATTTCCACCATCTTGGAATACTTCATCAAATGATGCCGGGTCAATTGGTAATTGGACAGAGCTACCTTCACCTAATTCAATGCCATAGGCACCGGGAGTGCCACTTGGAAATCCAAAGAATCCACCATCTTGGTAATCTCCCTTAATTTTCATAGTTATTTCGATAATTGGGTTATCGTTGTTTGCGTCCCAGGTTTCATTGCCTTCTTCAACAAAGAATGAAAATTGAATATTTTTCCATTGGTCAGCCGGCCACGGGTTTTCAGTGTGCTGGAACACCTTGGTTTGCCCTTTGTACATAGTAACATTTAGCCAATCACAATCATTAGGCGTTTGGCTTGGTTGACACGGACCAGCATTGTCAGTACTATCGGAATCACCGTTGTAATAAACATTGAAATTACCGCGAATTTCACCGCCAATGGTCATGCTTAATCGCTTGTCAAGAACTGGGGTCATAGTGAATCTATGCTTGATGGTAATTACCCCATTATCGTCTTCTTCAGTAAAAGTGTCAACGGAGTCGGTGTCATTATGACTAAAATGTGACCAAAAATTGTTGATCCCATCTGAATAGGTATGGAGAGTTGTGTTGTTAGCATCAGGTTGCCGCGGGTCATTCTGCTGGGTTTGGAAGGTGTTTACTTCGCCAGCCTGAACCGGAGTCATCATGAAGATAGTTACCAATAGAGCAAATATGGCCTTGCCGCGCATGTATTGCCGTTGTAGCATCTCTCTTTTGACGATTTCTCAATACTGACAGTGCAATAATCATCTGTCAATCAAAGCGATGGAAGCCTAAATTGTTAGTACTTGAATCGTTAGTTTGATTCTTGCCACGAGTGATTCGTAGAGCATCCCCAAGAGCATCTGGTGCCAGTCTGCCAGTACGCAAATCAGTACCACCAACTCCGGTAATAATCGCCATTACCTTGATGGTATCACCAAATCCAGCATCTTGTCGAGCACCCCAAATCACGTTAGCATCCTCACTAACTTTTGAAGTCAATAAGTCAACTACTTGAGAAGCAGATTCTAGAGTCATGTAATTTCCACCAGTTACGTGAATTAACACACCGGTTGCCCCAGAGATATCTACGTCTAGCAGAGGGTGATTCAAAGCCTCATGAACCACTTCTTCCGGCCCCCGGTCTGATTCACCATATAGCATCATAGTTACTCCACCATTAGCCATAATCGCCCTAACGTCAGCGAAGTCAAGATTGATCAGTGATGGTAAGGTAATTGTCTCAACAATTCCTTTGACAATTTCAGCAACTAGTTGGTCCATAATGGAAAATGCTTCATCGAGCGGTAGGTTTGGCACATAGTGTAGTAATCGATTGTTGTCTAGCACAAGTACTGCATCAGCAACTCGTCGTAGCGATTCAAGCCCTTCCAGTGCTCGAGCCATTCTTTGCCGGCGTTCAACGTGGAATGGTGTAGTAACGATACCAACAACCAGTGCTCCAGCAGCCTTAGCTTCTTCAGCAACAATTGGACAAATACCAGTTCCCGAACCACCACCAAGTCCACTAGCAATGAAGACTAAATCAGCCCCAGAGACAATGCGCTTAATCATTTCACGACCAGCCTCAGCACAACGTCGTCCAGTAGATGGGTCGCCACCGGCTCCTAGTCCACGAGTTATGTGACGGCCAACCAAGAGTTTCTGTAGAGCACGAGTATGGTCAAGATGTTGTTTATCAGTATTGATAGCAACAGTAACTGCCCCTTCTACGCCAAGGTGAGTAATTCTGTTGAGGGTGTTATTGCCTGAACCGCCACAACCAACGATTAGAATACGTGGATTTGGTACTCCAAAAGAACCCACATCATCATCCATTAACGCGGTTGCACCGCGGTTGATGCTGTCTTGCTTTAGCCCGTTGATCATATCAGCCAGTGCGCGGTCTTGGTGCGCACCCGCACTACCGCTAGCAGAATTAGAAGCGCTACTGTTCGCCATGTCCACCCATCCCAGTCGGCAAGGCAACTCTTACCATACTTAACCGCGTCCATAGTTGATTAGTAGAAATGGGCGATTTTGCAAGTGAAAACATCTCTTCAAACTCCAGTTGAATCCTGTCACCTCGACCCTTGTTAAGGTAAGGGATGAAAACCCTATTTCAACTCTAATTTCGAGCCTTTTAATCGCTTACCGATTTGTTAAATCATTGATGAGAATTAAGTAGGGGAGGCTTTTGGCAAGGATTACCTCGCTTAGCTCAGTTGGTAGAGCACCTGACTGTAGTTGTAATAAAAACGTCTCAGCAGACATCAGGGTGTCCCCGGTTCAAGTCCGGGAGCGGGGACCAACTACTCGTTATCAA
>ERZ891134.762-NODE-762-length-24914-cov-38.561970_pt1 | contig 24914 bp, 18 predicted proteins | sample MGYA00520888_ERZ891134 | MGnify/ENA primary metagenome ERZ891134 (study PRJEB32303, sample SAMEA104408692) | aquatic metagenome | biome: Brackish water; feature: Coastal; material: water | place: Baltic Sea | collected 2014-10-23 | depth 10 m ... | reverse complement strand
GTTGATTTTAATTATATTTTTATTTAAAAATTTAAATAATTTCTCTTTATTTTCTTTCCCTTCATTTCCCGGAAAACCATTTTTTTTATTGAATTCTTTACGTATGTCTTTACCATTTTTTGTTAGTATAAGGTCTCTAAAATAGAACCAAAACTCATAGTTTTTTGATGACCTTATTGCGTCTTTATGGCTTATATTTTTGTTGTCAGCAACAAAGTTTATTATTGATTCTAATTCTTCAATCTCTTCCATTGTAAAAATGGGTTTAATTTTTTTATTTATCCATTTCTCTAATTCTTTTGAATAATATGTATCGTAATTCTCCTTTGCATTATTTGCAGATTTTAATAATGTACTTAATGTCGGTAACCATTGATCTCTTTTACTTATTAATGTTAATAATTGCTCGGTTAATTTATGAAAATCATAATTAAAGAATCTTATTAATTCATGATTATCCGCGTTGGCAGTTATGGTTTCCTTTATTGTTTCTCTATAAAGCTCTTCAGGATCTTCATCTATCAAAAAATTTACACCTGACTTGCTAAGTATAGGAGTTTGTTTAACTAATTTTAATGCTAACTTATCAATGGTCATTATCATCAGAGAGTCTATATAACTTTCCTCCCACTTGTTATTGAGGGCGTGTTTGGATAGCTTTTCTTTTAATTTTTTTATTTCGTTGTCTTCGCTTTGACCCTCAAGGACATCCTTAATCCTCAGAGCCATCTCTGCAGCAGCCTTATTTGTAAATGTAAGGGCAAGTACTTCTTTAGGTGATTTAACCTTAAGGAGAAGGTTTAGGAATCTTTTAACTAATAATGATGTTTTTCCAGATCCTGCAGGTGCTTGGACAATAAACGACCCCATTCCCAGAGCTTCCTCTCTGGCCTTATAATCAGATGGTTTTTTTGATATTTCAGCCATATAGCTCAAATTGATGTTTTTTTTCAGCCAATCTCAGAAGTGATAAAACATCGCAGTAAGTAAAATCTATTCTTTCTTTAAATTTTACAGAAGCATCACCTGATAAATAATGTTCAGCAATTGCTTCAATTCTTTCTTTCCATACTTTTATAAGCATGTCCCAGTCAGTAATATTTGAGTTATCAATTTTGGAGTTAAGTTGCTTTGCAATGGAATTAGAATCATTTGCTAGGATTCCGTATAAGTTTATTTTATCTCGATTAATGTGACCTATTGCAATGCCTGAGAGATCCTTAATTGGAATAAAACAAGCGTAAATTGGCAATTGGAGGTCTTCAAGACTGTCAGAAAATAATTCTTTTCTAGATGTTGGGTTTTTTGCTGTTTTATAGTCAATAAGTAATTTATTCTTTTTATTAATAAAATCTATTCGATCGATACGAATATTAAATTTAAGCTTACTTATCTTTATTGCATAAGATTTTTCAAGCGCATGTATAGAAAATTTAGGTCGAGTTTTTTCTTCTTTTAGCCAACTATAAATCAAGCTCTTTAAAAAATTTTGTTCCATCGATAACAGTCGGCTATCCAGTTCATTATGCTCAAGTTCAAATTCACTTAAGGCTTCAGATATTGCTATCTCTAGATTGTTTGAGAGTTCACCATCACCATAGGATAGTAATTGATCCGATGTTTTACAATTTCTCCAAAACAATTCTAAAATTCTATGGACTAGTGTTCCCTCTGACCTTCTAGTGATCTCATATTGTTCATCTTCTTCGTATCTAGAGCAACCTAGCCTGTTCGCATAGAAAGCCCAAGCAGGGCATTTATTTTGGTTTTCAATAGTTTTGCATCCACTCTTAATTATTAATTCATCACTCACCTTTATGGCAGGAGCTTGATGGTCAGCAACATAGCACTGGTTTTCTTCAACTAGTGATCTTGATTGGTTTTCAAACAGTCGATGAATATTAATTTTTTCTTTATTCCAAGGCGAGGGGGATAGAGAAATGTCATTGTCCCTTAATGAAAATGAAATCGATAGTTCTTTTGATAATTTTGATAGTCTAGCTACTTTATCTTGATAAAATTGTTTGTGATAGGAAGCGTTAAATAAATTATTTTTTTCTTGTATTTTTTTTGATAAAAATGGATTGTATTCCTCCTGATTTGGCCAAAAATTATCGTTCATATTCATTAACCATATAGCATCATATTCTCTTGTTGGGTTTTCATAAAACCCATAAATATCGATGGTAGAGTCTTCATTGATTTGATTCGGTACAAAATTTTCTAAATAATATTCTAAGTAACTTACATATTCAGGAAGTGATAGTTTGTTAGGCGTAATTTTGCTATTACTTAATTGATTAATTACTTTAAATAAAAGTTTTATATTATTGTTTTCAAATGATAAAATATTATTTACTTTTCCAAAATTTATTATTTCTAGAAAACTATATATTAACTTATTCCAAGATGATGCTTTATTATGTTTTGGCCATTTATTTTGATTATTTTGTATAATTTTGAAAATATTTTCGAGTTTCTGAAAATTATGTTTTTGGTCTGTCGATTTTTTATCTCTTAACAGCATTTGTAAATTTACTAACGATATATAGTTTTTTTTTGTTTCCTTTAGCGCATTTGCAAAATGTTGTTTGCTTTCATAACTAGCACTTGAAACCCAATTATCAAACAACAATAATTCGTTAAGTTCTTTTACGGATAAAAGTTTATTTTCATTAATTTTAATGCATATTATTGCAGCTCTTATAATGGGTTCTGCTGATAATGGTCTTTTAAGACTTGTATTTAATATGCTTTTGGACTGTATATCAGAAAAAATATTTGGTTGTATACTTCTGTCTATCTTATTTTGTAGGTTAACTTGAAATTTTTCTAATGCTGGTGACATTATTAGCAATTTATTTTTATTTTTTGACTTATTTTTATTAATCCACTCAACAACTGCTGAAATTTCGTGATCATAATTTTGAAATGCATGAACTTTGGGTATAGATTTAAATTTTTCTGCTTCTAAGTCATTTGAGACTTCATTATTTTTTTGTAATGCTTCAAATAGGTTTTTGTGGCTAGGTTTGCTTTTATCGAGGCTTACAAACAATATATTTTCATTTTCTATAATAGTTTTTTCTTTTTGCAGCGAAGTAAAGACGTTTAAAAAATCATATTTTGTTATAAGCTGGTTTTTTGAACACTCCTTCTGAAACTCTTTCCTCCATTCAAGAAAGTACTTTGGCTCTTTGTAGGCTATATGCTTTTGTAACTCATTATGATTAATGTGATAGTTTGAAATTATCCTATTAGCATTAATCACCTGTTGAGCAATATTTGTGATATCAGTTATTTTTTTTTCTTGACGTTTTCTTAAATCATCTCTGATAATTTTTTCCCATAAAATCTTTTCTTCAATCCCATTTAGTATTAAAAATTCATTCGCTGCTTCACTCATTAGAAAATCTTGATATTCATTTGCAATCCAATTATCTAGCGTTTGGATTTTAGGAATCTTTAAAACATTATTATTTGATTGTTTTTTATAGGTAAGCCGAATATCATTCACTTGAATTTGATTTTCACAGACTACGGTGGTGTATGGTTTATGATTCATCTTCTAGAATTTTAACTCAAATCATAGTAAAAAAATTTTCAAAACCAAATGACAAAAAGTAATAATTACATAACTTCAGAGGGTTATAAAAAACTCCAGACAGAGCTTTTAGAGTTAATCAAGCATGATCGTCCTAAAATTGTTGAGATAGTCTCCTGGGCTGCTGGAAATGGAGATAGAAGTGAAAATGGAGATTATATTTATGGGAAAAAAAAATTAAGACAAATTGACGGTAGGATTAGGTTTTTAACAAAAATCATTGAAGCCTCTAATATTATTCATCCTGATGAGAAAATAGATAAAACTAAAATTTTTTTTGGTGCATTAATTGAATTGTTTCAAGAGGAAAGTAACAAAACTCTGAAATTAAGAATTGTTGGTCAGTATGAGACTAGTCATGAAGATCATTATATAAGCTGGATCTCTCCACTTGGAAAGGCACTCTTAGGGAGAAAAAAAAGGGAAACAATTGATGTGAATATTGATGGGATAAATACAGCCTATACAATTATTAATATTGATTATTAAAAAGGTATAATCACAAAAAATTTAATTCCGAGGAAGTGAAATGAAAACGGCACAAGAAGTCAGAGTAGGAAATGTAATTATTGTTGATGGAGATCCAATGGTGGTTCTCAAGTCAGAATATAATATTTCAAAGTCAGGCCGAAGACAGAATGCAGCTATTGTCAAAATGAAAATGAAGAATTTATTGACTGACAATGCAGCTGAAAAGATTTACCAAGCAACTGATAAATTTGATCTGGTTATCTTAGAAAAAAAAGACGTAACATACTCCTATTTTTCTGATCCAAATTATATATTTATGGATTCAGATTTTAATCAATATGAAATTGATCAAGATGCAATGGAGAGCACTTTAAAATTCCTAGAGGATGGCATGGCTTGCGAAATCGTTTTTTATGAACAAAGACCGATATCGGTGGAGCTCCCAAATTCAGTAATTAGAGAAATCGTCTATACAGAACCAGCTGTGAAGGGTGACACAACATCAGGTAAGGTTATGAAGCCGGCTAAGCTGAGTACAGATTTTGAACTTATGGTTCCTATATTCTGTGACAATGGTGACAAGATTGAGATTGATACAAGAACGCTTGAATATAAAAATCGAGTTAAATAAAGTATTTAATTCGTTCCACCAACGACGATATTATCAATCTTTAATGTAGGCTGTCCAACTCCGACAGGAACACTTTGACCATCCTTCCCGCAAGTACCGACCCCTGAATCAAGTGACATATCATTACCCACCATACTGACTTGTTTTAATATATCTGGGCCATTACCTATAATGGTTGCACCTTTAACAGGGTGACTTATGCGACCATCCTTTATCAAATAAGCCTCTGATGCTGAAAAAACAAACTTTCCGCTTGTAATGTCGACTTGTCCACCCCCAAAATTACTCGCATAGAGCCCATTTTTAACTGAAGTAATGATTTCTTCTTTTGAATGATTTCCATTTAGCATATAAGTATTGGTCATTCTAGGCATCGGAAGGTGAGCGTATGACTCTCTTCTTCCATTTCCAGTTAAATTCATATTCATTAATTTTGCATTCTGCGCATCTTGGATATAACCCACCAATTTTCCATCTTCGATAAGGGTTGTATTTTTTGTTTCATTGCCTTCATCATCATAGTTTAAGGATCCACGACGATCTTTAATAGTCCCATCATCAACTATAGTTATTCCCTTAGATGCAACTTGTTGCCCCATCTTATTGCTAAATGCTGAGGTACCTTTTCTATTAAAGTCACCCTCTAATCCATGGCCAATAGCCTCATGAAGCAGTATTCCTGGCCAACCAGAGCCCAAAACAACCGTCATAGAGCCTGCAGGTGATGCTTCTGCTTCTAAATTTATGAGCGCATTGTCTACAGCCTCTTTTGCATATTTAGATATCAGGTGATTATCAAAATAGGTGAGATTATATCGACCACCACCACCGGATGAACCTTGCTCTCGCCTTTTTTTTGACTCAACAATAACTGAAACAGACAATCGAACTAGGGGTCTTATATCTTCTACTAGCTTTCCAAAATGATTCTGTATTAATACAACATCAAAGCTGGAAGCAAGGGAAGCAGATACCCTTGTAACCAAAGGACTTATACTTTTTGCAATACTATCAATGCTTTCAAGAATTTTTATTTTTTCAAGATTATTTATGCTTTCAATAGGATCATTTTGAGTATATTTTTGGCTTGATTGCTTATTTTTTGGAATCTGATAAGAAGCACTGTTGCCATTACTTTCCATTGACTTTATAGCCTGAACGGCTGCTTTTATTGAAGAATTAGAAATATCATCAGAATAAGTAAAAGCCGTTTGCTCTCCCGATATTGAACGAAGACCTACCCCTTGATCAATTGAAAAGCTTCCATTCTTAACAACCCCATCTTCTAGTGACCAGAATTCATTTTTGCTATATTGAAAATAAATATCTGAATAATCTACTGATTTACTTTTAATAGTATCAAGATATTTTAATAAGTCGTGATGACTCAGATCACTTTTATTGATAATAAATTTGTTTGAAAGTTGAAAGTCTTGCATATTATTAAATCTTTATTTAAATAACTCTTGTGTTGGATTGATGATTTGCTCGTCTATCTGGTCAGTAATTCCCTCACCGACATTTTTTAATGTATCTCGATCAATGGGTGTCTCTTGAGGGTCAGCCCATGAACCGGTTAATCTATACTGATCTGTAAGGACTTCATTAAGCGGATCATTCAGAAGTTTTTGCAAAACAAAAGCTGCCGCTCCAACAATTGGCCCTCCCGCAAGCGCTGCAACAGACATTGTGTCTGTCACGTTAGGCGTGATGGTCACAACCAAGTCTTGTGTTTCATCTTTATAATTGACATCCCCCTTGATGAAGATATCCGCTGCTGGGCCTTTAATTTCAAAGTTATCTGAATGTATATTACTATTTTCAAGTTCAGCTAGACCATCAATTGAGTCAAAAGCAAATCCATCCGCAAATATGTCACTAAAATCGAGGGTCAGCCTGCTTGGGAGTGATTGAAGTGATAGTAAGCCGAACAACCTTCCCATCGCGCCTGGTTGTGCTTCGAGAATGACGCCTTTATCAATATTGATTGAAATAGATCCTGAGGCCTTATTTTTATCAAATTTCCAAGGACTTTGTGGCCAAGAAAGTTTTCCATTTAATTGTCCTGTACCGCCCGTCAAGAGATTATCAAGGTTAAACTCCTCAAGCGTTTTATCTAAGTCTGTTATTTTCCAATCAAAATCTATCTCTGTATCAGGATTGGGGGATTCATCATGCCAAATTCCTGTAACTTTTAAAGCATAGTCAGGGTTGAGGAATTTAAATAGATCGATAAACCATTTATTATTACTTTTGCTTGCTTGGAAGGTTAAATTTCCATTCAAATTATTATCAAAATATTTTGATTTAAGTAAAAATTCTTGAATTTTTACATCAATTTTTGGAGGATTTTTAATTATAGGATCCTCAGTTTCGAAGGCATCATCCCATTCCTCAATTGATTCATCAGAACCTAGGAGATGTAATTCCTCAAACCTTGCTTTAATTAAATTTTTCTCTGGATCCCAAAGAATATTTCCTCTTGCACCTTCTCCATTTAATTGAACAATTATTCCTGAGTCCTCTGGCCTTAATTTAAATTTAAAATTATTGAAAATATAACCATAAGCATTAAGTTTTTTAATGTTTAGCACTGCTTCGATATTCATAGATTTTGATTGAGAGCTATCTATGTCAGAGGTTTCTGATTCATTATCTGGAATTAAGTCCACTAATTCTTCGAGATCAACCTCATTAAGATTTGCTATAAAAACAATACCTGACTCAGGAATTTGCATTTTTTTGTCTGAATTGACCTCAATTAGTCCATTAGTAAGAGACGGATCTCCATTTTCATCATTAGCACTATTAATTAAGCCTTTTACATGATCTCCTAAGGTAATATTGATGACATCTGAATCTTCGCCAGTTGATTGTTTATTTATAGTGAGTTTTAGCGCAGTGTCTTCAGATTTATTTTTTGCTTTATCGAGAAAAGATAAATTTTTAATTTGGATGCCTAAAAGATCACTAGTAATTTTAAATTCACTTTTATTCTCACTCAGAGAAATCAATCCTTCCCAGTCAGCTTGCCCATTAATATTCTTTAACCAATTTTCCCCCAGAAGTTCCTTTATCATATTCTCACCAATGACGCCTTTTAGGTCGATAATAGTTGCTCCATCAGCATTTTTCAGTTTTAAATTTAATGGTTCCCCGAAAAGTTTGCCATCTAAATTAGTAATTTTTACGTCATCATTATTAAACTCAAGAACTCCCCTTAGGTCTGATATGGGTGGTATTTCAAGTTGTGGATTTTCAAGAGTGCTCCCAAGAAACTCATATGTCCCTTTAAATGGAATATTATCCAAATCATCAAAGCCTACATTAAGGACAAGTTTTAACTCACCATCTCCTTTTCCCTCCATATCTTCGGACATACCTTTCATGGCCTCTTTTATTGGACTATTATTAACAGCATAAATAATATTTTCTGCTGAGCTATCTAAAACAGTGTCAATATTCAAAACTACTTCATCAGCTGTAAATGGGGTTATGGCACCATTAAAAGTTTTAATCTGACTTTTATCTAATTCACCTTTTTGACTTGTAATAAATACATCACCACCGTTTACACTTACTTCTGCATCAAATTTTTCCACTTCTGGCCAATTATCTCCATACTCTATGAAGCTATCTTTTATTGAGGTTTGTACTCTAAAGAAACCTTTGCTTAGGTCAGGCTTATTGTTTTCATCAATAAAAGGAAAATCCTTCACCTTTCCTTTTATTTGTAAACTTGTATTTTCAGCAGTTCCTTTCAGAAGTGAAGTATCAAGCCATCCCAAACCATCTTTGCCAATTTGTTTTGGGTAAAAAACTTTAAAATTGGGGATATTGATAGTTGGACTATCTATATTAAGATCCACATAAAGATCATCTAAACTTTGATACTCGACATCCCCGTTAATGAGCACCTCCATGAAATCATCTTTAATTGCAATATCACTCAATATGTATTTTTTATTTTTCCAAGTTACCGCACCTGTAAATTGATTTAATTTAAGTGGGCTTCTAAAAACATTATTTTTTGTGATGGTTAAATCTCTAGAAACAGACTTAATAATGCCTTTTTCATTTTCTACCTTAATCTCACCCGTGACGTTTTTGAGTCCAGGAAAATCTTCAAATTCATTAACTTCAATTTTTAGAAGTTTAGCGCTAAGTTTAATTTTTGGACTTCCTTCCTCAAGAGTTCTTTGCCATTTAAGTTTTAAATCATCTATCTCTCCCCTGGCGGATAGCGCATTAATCATGATATTAGATTCATCATTTTTTGATAGGAATTGGTTTGATATCTCCTTAACCGAAGCTAGATCAAATCTATCAACAATCATACTAAGATTTTTGACCTGCCTTGTTTCTAAATTATATTTTACGGATGCTGAAGAATCCTCAAATTTAAGTTTACTATTGGTCGTTAAAAATAAATTATCTAAAACAATGTTGAGCTCATCATTGACTAATTTTAAATTTACATCCCCTTTTATTTCCTGAAAAACCATACCTTGATTGTTATTTTTTAGAGTATTTGCATTAAGGTCTTTAATTGAAAAATTACTTCCCCCCTCTCTTAATTTACCATCTTCAAATTCCATGTTAATAGAAAGTGATCCAGAACCATCATTGATAGATAGCGGGTAATCAACCCAAGGTGAAAAGGCGTATAAATTTAGATCATCAAATTTAAATGTAAATGCACCATCAGCTTTATGAAGTTCATTTATAGAATCAGCATCAAAATGGCCTGTTAATGAAACTTTTTTTGAAGTTCCTGCAGATGTGTAAAAATCAAGATAAAACACATGACGATCTAAATAGCTTAGAAGATCTGAGGTGTGGTAAGAGATGTTTATATCGTTTAAAATAAGAGGAGGACTATTGGATCGAGTTTTATCAATCCATGTAATTTTACTATTTACAAGTTGTAATTCATCTTGGTTTAAAAGCCAGTCTATTAATTTTCCATCAAACTCATCTTCAGAACTTGGATCAAATGCTACCTTCCAACCACCAATTAAAAATTCTGATTCACTATTCTTTTGAATTTCAACTGCGAGGTCATAAAGAGTGACCTGATCTAAAACCAATTCAAATTTTATCAAGGACCACCAAGAGACATCGACCTCAAATTTTTTGAAAGTAAAACTTTTTTCAGACTTGTTGGCATATATTGAAAAATTTTCAATAATAAACTGAGGGTTGGTGACATTCCAATTGGCATCAAACTTCTCAATTGTCACTTCTTTTTTGGTCTCTTGAGAAATTATATTGACCAGTTCTTTTTTATAATAGTCTAGGTTGGTTTGAACAAGAAAGTAAAAGGCTATATAGGCAACTATAAATAGACTAAAAATTGTGCCTGAAATCCATAAAAATAATTTTTTTATGAGGCTTATATGAGCTTTTTTCATGTAGGCAAATTTAAATTAACAGTCTACATTCTAATGTTTTTAGGCGGGTTGTCTATATTTTTTCACTTAACTGTTCTAGGATTTTTGGGTTTTCAAGTGTTGAAACATCTGCCGTAATTTCTTCGCCCTTGGCAATGGTCCTCAAAAGGCGACGCATAATTTTTCCAGAGCGTGTTTTAGGAAGATTATCACCAAATCTTATTTCTTCAGGCTTAGCAATTGGCCCAATTTCTTTTGCAACCCAATTTTTTAATTCATCGACGATTGATTGATAGTCTTCTTTCGATGGGCGATCGCCCTTTAAGACCACAAAAGCAACTATAGACTCACCCTTGAGATCACAAGGTCTTCCAATAACTGCAGCCTCAGTTACCATCTCATTCGAGACGAGTGCTGATTCAACCTCCATGGTTCCTAAGCGGTGACCAGAAACATTGAGCACATCATCAATTCTTCCCATTATAGTAAAATAACCATTCTTTTTGTCTCTAACAGCACCATCACCAGCGAGATAATATTTACCTCCAATCTCTTTTGGGAAATAACTTTTTTTAAATCTATCTGGATCTCCCCATATTGTCCTTATCATAGATGGCCAAGGTTTTTTTATTACAAGAAGACCGCCATTCCCCCATTTCAAATCATCTCCATTCTCATCGACAACATCTATATCTATTCCTGGGAAGGGGAGTGTGCATGAACCTGGTATTAATGGCGTTGCTCCGGGCAGGGGCGTGATAACATGCCCTCCTGTCTCAGTTTGCCAAAATGTATCAACGATAGGGCATTGGCTATTGCCCACATTTTCGTAATACCACATCCATGCTTCTGGGTTGATAGGCTCTCCAACAGTCCCTAAAATTCTTAAAGTACTCAGGTCAAATTTTTTAGGGTGCGTGTCTTTGTTGATATCTGATGCTTTTGTAAGTGCTCTTATTGCAGTTGGTGCAGTATAAAAAACACTCACTTTATGCTTTGCAATTAGCTGCCAAAAACGACTTGCATCTGGATAGGTTGGTACGCCCTCAAAAATAACTTGTGTAACCCCCATTGCAACAGGACCATATGCAACGTAGGTATGCCCAGTTATCCAACCAACATCCGCTGTACACCAATATATATCACTATCTTTTAAATCAAATGTTAGACGACAGGTATTAATGGCATGTAATAAAAACCCAGCCGTTGAATGTTGAACGCCTTTTGGTTTCCCGGTTGAGCCAGAGGTGTATAAAATAAAAAGGGGATGTTCGGCTGGCAATGGAACTGCAGGACATTCATCTGATTGATTTTTTATTAATTCATCCCACATGACATCCCGACTATTTTTTATAAAAGGCTCATTTGTCCTCTTGAAAACAATGACTTTTTCAATAGAGTCACAACCCCCCATATCGATTGCGTCGTCTATAGCTTTTTTTAGGGGAATTACCTTGCCCCCGCGGAACTGTCCATCCGAGGTAATTACAAGTTTTGCTTTAGTATCTGATATTCTCTCTTGAAGGCTTTTAGCGGAAAAGCCACCAAATACTACTGAATGTGTGAGCCCAAGTCTTGCACAAGCTTGCATTGCAATTACAGCTTCAATGCCCATAGGAAGGTAGATAATGACTCTATCACCAATATCTAAGCTAAGAGTTTTTAAACCATTTGAAAATTGACATACTCTTTGATAAAGCTGTAAATAACTTATTTTTTTGACCTCACCATTATCCGCCTCAAAAATAATAGCCGTTTTATTTGGCTGAGACCTGACATGTTTATCTAGACAGTTGAAGGAGGCATTTAATTCTCCATCATCAAACCACTGATAAAAAGGAGGATTTTTATCATTCAATATTTTAGAAAAGGGTTTATCCCAAATAAGATTTTTTTTTGCTAAAGCACCCCAGGTACCAAGATAGTCATTTTTGAAATTTTCACATAACTCATTATATTGAGATAGGCTTGCTACCCTAGCATTTTTTGAAGATTGTTTGCTGGGATAAAAAATTCTGTCTTCTGTTTGTATTGATTCTATTGACATTTTTAAGCTTGAGTTTAACTTAACAAACACCTTATCTTTAATTTAAAAGAAATCTTTGTTGAGTAATTTACCATAATTTAAATTGAATTCAACTCTTATAACTCATATATATGTTTGATACAGAACTTTAGCAAAAAAATTAAACTCATGAATATACTATTGTAATTAAGCAGATTCCTATGTTAAAAGTTTTAATAACTTATATAAATTTATCTTTAAAATACATTTATGGGACTTAGATATAGATTTAATCTTTTACTGACTTTGATCATGACTTTTTTCATTGTGACGCTTATGTTTGTCATGATGACATCCTCAAAAAATTCAATCCTTGAGGGGGTTGAGTCAGCACACAAAGTTACAATGCAATTACTAGATACTGTTATTGTGAGTTCAGCTCAGAATCCTAATTGGAGTAATGAAAATAATTCAATGGCACAATTTTTAGTTCAGTTAGGTTATGTTAGAAGCAACGACATATACCTTTATGATTCACAAAATAACCTTGTGTATAAAACTCCTCAATCAACTTACCGACTCGACGTTCATCCACCCCAATGGTTTTCAAACTTTCTCGCACCAACGAAAATGATTGATACAAGAAATATTAGCTCTGGAAGATTAATTGTTTCTTCTAATCCATCAGGCGCAATTCGTGAAGCTTGGGTTCAAATAAAATCAATTTTTTTTACTGCGTTGCTGTTTTTTATTTTAATAAACATTATTGCTTATAAAGCACTTGGTGGTTGGTTACGCCCTATTAGACCGATGATAAAAGCAATTGAAAAAATGGGAAAGGGTGACCTTAGAACAAGGCTACCAAAATTTAATGTCCCAGAATTTTCTGCAATTGCTAACAATTTTAATATGATGGGTGCATCACTTGAAAAACAAATTGTTGATAATGAAAGACTGGCTTTGATTGCAGAACAAACTGCAGACGCTGTGATGATTCATGATGAAAAACTTAAAATTACTTTTTGGAATAGCTCAGCAGAAAGAATTTTTAAATATAAGAAAAAAGAGATTTTAGGTAAATCTGCAAAAGTAATTGTGCCCAAATTTTTGTTAGAAGAATTTAATAAAAACTTAAAAAAACTTAAAAGTAAAAATTTTTTACAAAACTTTGAATCACAAAGAGAGGCTAAAACAGGCAAATTGGTTGATGTTTCAATTTCTGCATCATTGCTTATTGATCCTATAACAAAAAAAGTTATAGGCGATATTGTCAGCATGAGGGACATATCAGAAAAAATAGTCGCAAAAAAATCAAGAGCTGAGCTCCAAAAAAACAGAGAACTCACATCCATTATTCAAGAACATGTTGAGGATGAAAGAAAGAGCCTTGCAAGAGAGCTTCACGATGAATTAGGACAATATGTTTCTGCTATTAAAATCTTTTCACAGAACATTTTAAATCGCTCAAAGGGCAAAGATGAGGCAATTGAAACAAGTGCTGTATCAGTTACATCGGCTGCTAATCAAATTTATGATGGAATGCATAATATTATAAGAAAGCTCAGACCAGGTTCTTTGGATAACTTAGGTTTGAGTGAAACTGTCAAAGATGAAATGAATAAATGGCAATCTCAACACCCATCTCTCAAAGTAGATTTAAAAATAAAAGGAGATATTGATCAATTAGGCGAGGTTGTGAATATAAATGTTTATCGTATTATTCAAGAGGCAATGAATAATGTTGTAAAACATGCTAAAGCTGAAAATATAAAAATATCTTTACTAAAAACAAAAGAGTCACTTAAAATTGAATGCGGTGATGATGGAAAAGGTTTTGATCTTAAAATTCTTAAAAAGACAAAGCAATTTGGGTTAATGGGTATTAAAGAAAGAGCCCAGGCACTTAATGGAAAATTAAATATCAAATCTGCTGAAAATAAAGGAACCCTCCTTACAATAGAAATTCCTACAAAATAGGAAAAAAAGGATAGTAGAATGAGTGACACCAAAATATTACTAGTTGATGACCACGCCGTAGTTAGGATGGGATTCAAGATGCTTATTGAGGCTGAGCCTGATATGACCGTAATAGCAGAGGCAGAGTCGGGTGAACTGGGAATTAAAGCATTTAAGGAGTTCAAGCCGGATATTGTAATTATGGATATTACAATGCCAGGGATAGGTGGTATTGAGGCCATTGATCGCATTTGTGCACACGATAAATCGGCAAAAATTTTAGTTCTCTCTGCCCATGAAGATTCTGTTCACCCAACAAGAGTTTTGGCAGCAGGGGCACTGGGCTATGTAACAAAAAGGAGTGCAGCAGAAGAATTGATTAAGGCTATTAGAACAATCAAAACAGGTAAAAAGTTCTTGGAACCTAATATTGCTCAACAAATGGCAATTACTCAGTTATCAGGTGAAAATAACCCAGTAGAGGTTTTATCGGATAGAGAATTTGAAGTTTTTATGTCATTAGCGAAGGGCAAAAGTACGAATGAGATAGCAGACACAATGTGTTTAAGCCCAAGGACCGTCGGGACACATCTTTACAATATAAAACAAAAACTTAATGCAAATAACTCTGCAGAAATAGCTTTAATCGCAATAAGGTGTGGTTTACTGGAACCTTAATCTTATTTTTTTGATACAACAATTCCTGAGATAATAATCAGTAAGATTCCAACTAGACTCAAAACATCAAGAGTTTCAGAAAAAACAATTAATCCTAATATACTCGAAAAAAGTATTGTTAAGTAGGATAAACCAGCATTCTTTAAGGTATTGCCGACCCTATAAGCCTTTGTTAATGCAAGCTGTGCGATTGTAGCAGATACACCAAGACCTAACAGTAACCACCAATGCTGAAAAATTTCTAAGTTTGTATCTTCAAGTAACATTAGAAGTCCAGCACAGATAGATGACAACAATGTAAAGTAGAAAACAACTCTTGTATCAGGTTCATTGGCCTTACCTAATTGAGCCATGAATAAATAGGCAAGACCAGCCCCAAATCCGGACAATAATCCAATAAATCCCGCAAATGCACTATTTCCAGTCAGGGTAGGTTTTAAAATTAAAAAAGCACCAAAGAAGCCAACTAACAGCAAACAACATACTTTAAAACCGGGGTTTTTTTGTATAAAGAAAGGAATAAGAAGGGCTACAAATAGAGGGGATGTGTAATTCAAAGAAATTGCAGTACTCAGGGGCAGGTGTGAAATGGCATAAAAAAAAGCTAATAATGACAAAAACCCAACAAAGGATCGATAAAAATGTAGTTTTTTGAAATTTGTTTTAAGGCTTATTTTTTTGTTAACTATAATTAAAATAATAAAAATTAGGCTAATAAAAGACCGATAAAACACAAGCTCGATTTCAGAAAAATAAGGACTTCCTAGCTTTACAAACATTCCCATAAATGCAAAAAAGAATGTAGCAATGATCATCCAAATCACTCCATTTTGAACTTGAGGCATTTCAATCCTTAATTGTTGAAAAAAATTATAATGTGATGAAATTGTTGATAAAAACTTTAGCTACTTGCTAAATCTGATTTTATGTAATAACCTTCATCTAAATTATATATTACCAGGAGTTAATTAATGAAAAACCCATTAGATTCTATTAAAGGCACAATAATAGCAGGGGTCGTTTTGATGTTTGTAATTATCGCTATCCTTGATTCGGGAGAACCTGGGATAATGAGTGATGCAAATAATATATACCTTGGATTTATGAGATGGTTTCATGCTATTGCTGGTATTGCATGGATTGGTCTTCTCTACTACTTCAATTTTGTTCAAGTACCAGCATTAAAAGATGCTGCGGCAGATGGAAGTGCTGGCGGAATTACAAAACATGTCGCGCCTCTTGCATTGCTATGGTTCAGATGGGCTGCTTTAGCTACCTGGCTAGCAGGCGCGGCTTTATTGGGTGCTAATTTTTCAGATGCTTTCCTTCTTCAGAATGGTTATGAAGCGATTGGTATAGGCTCTTGGCTGGGCACAATTATGTTGTTTAATGTTTGGGGTTTAATTTGGCCTAACCAACAAAAAATACTGGGTATGAAAAAAGCAACAGATGAGGAGAAGGTAAAAGCTAGGAGGGTTGCTTTATTGGCCTCAAGAACGAATACATTGCTATCCATACCAATGTTACTTCTAATGACAAATGGATTATCGCATCGAGCACTTCTTGGCTTATAATTAATACCTAAAGGATTCAACGGCGACTTTAGGTCGCCGTTTTTGTTTGTATTATGAGAAAATTATTTACAAATAACTTAATGTCTACATACAAGAGGCTTCCAATCTCATTTAAAAGGGGAGAGGGGGTATGGCTGCAATCGAAAAATGGGGATAAGTATTTAGATGCATTATCTGGAATAGCAGTGAACACCCTTGGCTATAGTCATCCAAAATTTGTTGAGGTTATGGCTGAGCAAATAAAAAATTTAATTCATATTTCTAATGTATACAACATTGAAGAACAGTGTCTATTAGGAAAGGAATTAGCAAATTTATCAAAATTATATTCGACATTTTTTTGTAACTCTGGATGTGAAGCAAATGAGGCGGCTATAAAAATTGCAAGATTGCATGGACATGCATTAGGCATTCAAAACCCCGAAATAATTGTGATGGATAATGCTTTTCATGGAAGGACGATGGCTACATTGAGCGCTTCAGGCAGTAGAAAAGTTCAGGCGGGATTTGAACCACTCATGTCTGGCTTTTTGAGAGTTCCATTTGATAATATTGAGGTTATCCAAGAAATTGCCAATAAAAAAAATAAAGTTTCAGCTATTCTTGTTGAGCCAGTTCAGGGAGAAGGAGGAATAAATATACCTCATAACTTTGAAGCTTACCTAAAAGACTTAAGAAATATATGTGATAAAAATAACTGGTTACTTATATTTGACGAAGTTCAGTGCGGCGTTGGAAGAACAGGAAAATGGTTTGCTCATCAACATAGTAGTATCAAACCAGATATTGTAACTTTAGCTAAGGGTCTAGCTTCGGGGGTCCCAATAGGCGCTTGTATTGCAAATGAGAAAGCTTCAACTCTTATGTCTTCCGGTAAACATGGTTCAACATTTGGTGGTAATCCATTGGCAATGATTGCGGGATTGACGACCATAAAGATCATGAAAGAAGATAATCTTTTAGATAATGCAGTAAGCAAGGGTCAACTTATTTGCTCACACTTAAAGAAGCATTTTGATCAAAATGATAAAATAGTTTCTATCAGGTATATGGGTCTGATGATTGGTATAGATTTAAGTCATTCATGCAGAGGGCTAGTTGAATTAGCACTGGAAAATAAACTATTAATAAATGTTACCTCAGATAAAACTATCAGACTGTTACCGCCTTTGATAATTAACAATGATGAGGCTAAATTAGTTGCTAAAAAATTAGTTAAAACTATAGATGAATTTCACAAGAAGGCATGACTAAGACAGATGGAAAAAGTTAAACATTTTTTAAAGCTTGTTGATTTAAGTATAGACGAACTATCTTATCTTTTTGATAGGGCTAAAATTATTAAAGCAAGCTATAAAAGTTATAAAAAAACTTGGACGCTCGAAGATAGAACCTTAGTTATGATTTTTGAAAAAGCAAGCACAAGAACGAGACTTTCTTTTGAAGCCGGGATGAATCAGATGGGGGGAAACGCTGTGTATTTGAATACTAGAGATTCACAGTTAGGTAGAGGGGAGCCTTTAGAGGATGCTGCGCAAGTTATATCAAGAATGTCAGATGTCGTCATGATTAGAACTTTTGAGCAAGATATTATTGAGAGATTTGCAAAAAATTCGAGAGTGCCTGTTATAAATGGATTAACAAACGAATATCATCCGTGCCAAATCCTTGCTGATATTTTTACTTTTATTGAAAAAAGAGGCCCTATTCAAGGCAAAAAAGTGGCTTGGATAGGAGATTCAAACAATGTATGTATGACTTGGTTGCAAGCCGCAGAACTTTTAGATTTTGAGTTACATGTATCTACACCCAAAGGCTACGAAATTGAAGCTGATGTGATTGACAGTAATGACAATGTTTTTCAGTATGATGAACCTATGAAAGCGGCAAAAGATGCAGATATTTTAACGACAGATGTATGGACTAGTATGGGCTTTGAATCAGAAAACAAAGAGAGGCTAAAAGATTTTGCAAATTGGCAGGTTGATAAAAAAATGATCAACGAAGCAAAAAAAGATGCTTTATTTATGCATTGTTTGCCGGCTCATAGAGGTGAAGAGGTCAGTGGGGAGGTGATTGACGGTGCACAGAGTGTAGTTTGGGAAGAGGCTGAAAATAGACTGCATATTCAAAAAGCATTATTAGAATATTTGTTATTAGGAAAACAATAGATATGATTAAAGACGTCAATAAGATTGTACTGGCATACTCAGGTGGGCTCGATACCTCAGTTATATTAAAATGGTTGCAAGAAAAATACGATTGTGAGGTTGTGACCTTTACTGCGGACCTTGGACAAAAGGAAGAGATTGAACCTGCAAGAGCGAAAGCAAAAGCTGCTGGGGTTAAAGAGATTTTTATCGAAGATTTGAGGGAGGAGTTTGTAAAAAATTATGTGTTTCCTATGTTCAGAGCCAATACTTTGTATGAAGGCGAATACCTTTTAGGAACATCGATTGCTAGACCCCTGATAGCTAAAAGATTAGTAGAAATAGCACACCAAACAGGATGTAATGCAATCGCTCATGGGGCAACGGGAAAAGGAAATGATCAGGTAAGATTTGAGCTTGGGGCCTATGCGATTGATCCAGATATAAAGGTAATTTCACCCTGGAGAGAGTGGGATCTGTTGAGCAGAGAAAAATTACTAAAATTTGCTGAAGACAATAATATACCTGTTGAAATGAAACATAAATCTGGAGGGAGCCCATACAGCATGGATGCAAATTTACTTCATATATCTTATGAAGGCAGGCATCTTGAAGACCCAAAAAATGAACCAGAAGAATCAATGTGGAGATGGTCTGTTAATCCGAAAGATGCACCAGAAAATTTTCAAGAAATTACAATTGGATTTAAAAATGGTGATCCAGAAAGTTTGGATGGCCAGAAATTAATGCCTCATGAATTATTAGAGCAACTTAATATTTTAGGATGTGCGAATGGAATAGGTAGATTAGATTTGGTTGAAAATAGATATGTTGGAATGAAAGCAAGAGGGTGCTATGAGACTCCTGGAGGTACAATACTTCTTAAAGCGCATAGAGCAATTGAATCACTCACACTTGATAGGGAAGTGGCACACTTAAAAGATGAATTGATGCCAAGGTATGCCTCTTTAATTTACAATGGCTACTGGTGGAGTCCTGAGAGAGTAGCTATACAAACATTAATTGATCACACCCAGCAAAATGTGAATGGATGGGTAAAGTTAAATTTATACAAAGGCAATGTCATTTTAGTTGCTAGAGATAGCAAAGACTCATTGTTTGATACAGATGTTGCTTCATTTGAAGAGGATGGTGGAGTTTTTGATCATCAAGACGCCGCAGGATTTATTAAGCTCAATGCACTTAGATTGAGATTAAATAAAAATAGAAAAAAATCATAGGAGTTTAAAAAATGCCTTCATTTGATATCACCTCTAAAGCAAATATGGAGAATATAAAAAATGCCGTTGATGTTTCAATGAGAATGATTATAAATCGTTATGACTTTAAGGGAACAAGCGCTAAGGTAGAGCTTAATGAGAGTGAGATGAAAATAGAAATTAATGCCGACTCTGAATTCCAAATAGATCAAATTAAAGACATTTTATTTCCTGCGCTTGAAAAAAAAGAACCTGATAGCTCAAAAAGAATGAGCTCTGAAAATATTGAAACTATTTCTGGTAATAAGCTCAAGCAACAGCTAATAATCAGAAGTGGGATATCGATGGAACTGTCAAAAGAAATAATAAAAACAGTTAAAGATTCTAAAATAAAAGTGCAATGCAGCATTCAAGGAGATGAGCTTCGAGTCAAAGGAGCAAAAAGGGATGTGCTTCAGGAATGTATTGCTTTAGTAAAAAGTAAACATAATGAATTCCCATTGAATTTTGGTAACTTTAGAGATTGATCAAAATGGCATTAACCCTTTACGAAAAAATTTTTAACCGGCATATTGTTCGTGAAGAAAATGACACCTATCTTATTTACATTGATCGTCATCTTGTTCATGAGGTGACAAGCCCACAAGCTTTTGAAGGTTTACGAAATGCTGGTAGAAAAATATGGAGAACTAGCTCTATTCTGGCTGTCCCCGACCATAACGTCCCAACTACAGATCGTGAAAAAGGGATTCTTGACCCAGTTTCAAAGATTCAAGTTGATACCTTGGATGAGAACTGTGAAAAGAATAAATTAACACAATTTAAAATGAATGATGAGAGGCAGGGTATTGTTCATGTAATTGGTCCTGAGCAAGGCTCAACTCTTCCAGGAATGACAATAGTATGTGGAGATTCTCATACAAGTACTCATGGGGCTTTTGGATCACTTGCTATCGGGATAGGAACTTCAGAAGTGGAACATGTTTTAGCGACCCAGAGCCTTTTATTGAAAAAATTCAAGACAATGCTTGTAAATGTTAATGGTACTTTGGGTAAGCATATTACGGCAAAGGATATAGCTTTATACATCATAGGCCAGATTGGTACCGCTGGAGGCACGGGCTTTGCAATAGAGTTTTCAGGTTCTACTATTAAAAATTTAAGTATGGAAGGTCGAATGACTTTATGTAACATGGCGATTGAGGCTGGTTCAAGAGCAGGGTTGGTGGGGGTGGACGAAAAAACAATTGACTATTTGCAAGGCAGACCATTTTCTCCACAAGGTGAGAATTGGAAAAAGGCTATACATGACTGGAAAGGTTTGGTTAGTGATCCGGATGCAGTATTTGATAAAATAATTAACATTAGCGCTTCATCGATTGAGCCTCAAGTTACGTGGGGAACTTCACCTGAAATGGTATGTAATATAAATGATAAAATACCTGACCCAGCACAAGAAAAAAAATTATCAAACCAAAAAGGCTATCAAAGCGCTCTTGATTATATGGGGCTTAAAAAAGGCACGAGCATAAAAGACATTAAACTTGATAAGATTTTTATAGGGTCATGTACAAACTCGAGAATTGAAGATCTCCGAAGAGCTGCAGAAATTGTAAAATCAAAAAAGGTAGCCACAAATATTAAACAAGCACTGGTAGTTCCGGGCTCAGGTCTAGTTAAAAAGCAAGCTGAAAAAGAGGGATTAGATAAAATTTTTATTGAAGCAGGTTTTGAATGGCGTGACCCTGGATGTTCAATGTGCCTCGCAATGAACGCTGATAGACTTGAACCTCAAGAGCGATGTGCATCAACTTCGAATAGAAATTTTGAAGGCAGGCAGGGGCAAGGTGGAAGGACACATCTTGTCAGCCCAGAAATGGCAGCAGCAGCAGCTGTAAATGGAAAATTTGTTGATATAAGAGAGATGCCCTAGTGCTTCCAATAAATAAACATTGTGGAGTAGTTATTCCTTTAGATAGAGCAAATGTAGATACAGATGCAATCATCCCTAAACAATTTTTAAAATCAATTAAAAAATCTGGCTTTGGGCCAAATTTATTTGATGAATGGAGATATCTCGATCGGGGAGAGCCAGGAATAAATCAATCAGAAAGAAAGCTCAATCCGGATTTTATTTTAAATAAAGAAAACTACCGTCAAGGTACAATTTTACTCACAAGAGAAAATTTTGGTTGTGGATCAAGTCGTGAGCATGCACCGTGGGCTTTACTTGATTTTGGTATAAGAGTAATTTTAGCACCAAGTTTCGCAGATATTTTCTATGGAAATTGTTTTAAAAATGGAATACTCCCAATTCAAATTAATAAAGAAATGACAGATTTATTTTTTAAAAAGGCATTATCAGAAATAGGTTTTAAATTAAGCATAGATCTTGAAAAACAGTTGATCATTGATGATGGAGAAAGATACACATTCAAAGTAGATGAATTTAAAAAACATTGCCTTATCAAAGGGCTTGATGATATTGGCTTAACTCTTGAAAATAGTAAAGACATCGAAGTTTTTGAAAAAAGATACTATAACCAATACCCATGGTTGGCAAAATAGGAGATGCAATGAAGATAGCAGTTTTACCTGGTGATGGGATTGGACCAGAAATTATTAAACAAGCTGTCAAAGTTTTAGATTTCTTTGGCCTAAAAGACTCAATTGCTTACTCTTCAATTGGAGGTGCAGGTTTTGATGAGTTCAAAGACCCACTTCCGGAAGCAACACTTAAATTAGCGTTAGAGTCGGATGCAGTTTTGCTTGGAGCTGTCGGTGGTTGGAAATATGATAAATTACCCAGAAATATGAGACCCGAAAGAGGTTTGTTGCGAATTAGGCAAGCCCTTAATTTATTTGCAAACTTAAGGCCAGCAATGATGTTCCCAGAGCTTATAGATGCATCAAGCTTAAAACCAGAAATCGTTTCAGATCTTGATATTATGATAATTCGTGAGCTTACAGGTGATATTTACTTTGGGGAACCTCGTGGAATATCCTTAAATAAGCAAGGAGAGCAGGAAGGGATAAATACAATGCGTTATTCAGAATCGGAAATAAGAAGAATTTCTCATATTGCATTCAATACTGCCAACAAAAGATCTAAAAAATTATGTTCAGTTGATAAGGCAAATGTTCTTGAAACAACAGAATTGTGGCGCAAAGTTATTAGTGAAGTTGCCTCTGAATACCCAGAGGTTGAATTAAGTCATATGTACGTTGATAACGCAGCAATGCAACTTATTAAAGAGCCTAAGCAATTTGATGTTATTGTCACGGGAAATATTTTTGGGGATATCCTGTCAGATGAAGCATCAATGTTAACGGGCTCAATAGGTATGCTTCCATCAGCTTCTTTAGATAAGAACAATAAGGGAATGTATGAGCCGAGTCATGGCTCAGCTCCTGACATTGCAGGAAAAGATAAAGCTAATCCTATAGCTACCATCTTATCTTTATCAATGATGTTTAAATATACATTTAATGATAATGATAAGACAGAAAAAATAGAGAACGCTGTTAGGAGCGTATTAAGCAAAGGCTATAGAACTCATGACATCCTATCAAAGGATACAACGCTAGTGGGCTGTGAGGAAATGGGGGATAAAGTTATTGAGGAATTATCAAATGCTTAGAGTCGGTATTATCGGATGGAGAGGTATGGTTGGCTCTGTCCTCTTGCAAAGAATGCACGAGGAAAATGACTTTGATAAAATCGATACCTATTTTTTTTCGACTTCACAAGCAGGGGAAAAAGTACACGTTTTAAAATCTCAAGAAAGCACCTTACATAATGCGCTTGATGTTCATGAACTAAAGGGAATGGATATTTTATTATCATGTCAAGGGGGAGATTATACAAAGAAAATTTTACCTTTACTAAGAGAAGAAAAATGGGATGGTCATTGGATTGATGCGGCATCAACTTTAAGAATGGATTCAAATGCAGTTATTGTGCTTGACCCTATAAACAAAGAAGCAATTGACAAAGCTATTAAGGAGGGCACAAAAAACTGGGTAGGTGGAAATTGTACAGTTTCATTGATGCTTTTGGCGATTCATGGTTTGATCAAAGAGGGCATAGTTGAATGGGTATCATCAATGACTTATCAAGCTGCAAGTGGGGCAGGAGCTCAAAATATGAAAGAGCTTCTGGTCCAAATGGGTGAACTATCTAAATCGCTAGATGATGTGACATATGAAACTAATATCCTTGAGTTAGACAAAAAAGTGCAAATGATAATGAGTTCCGAAAAATTTACGAAAGAATTATTTTCAGTACCTCTTGCGGGAAGCTTAATCCCTTGGATAGATGAGGAATTAGAAAATGGACAAAGTAGAGAGGAATGGAAGGGAAGCGTTGAAACAAATAAAATTTTACAATCCAATGGATTTAAAACATTTAATGTCGATGGTTTATGCATCCGAATTGGAGCTATGAGATCACATAGTCAAGCGTTAACAATCAAATTAAATAATAATTATTCAATTGAAAAAATTGAGAAATTATTAGCTTCTGCAAACCCATGGATAAATTTTGTAGCTAACCACAAAGAAGCATCGATAAAACACTTAAGTCCTGCTGCTGTTTCGGGTAAACTTTCAATTGCTGTGGGTAGAGTGAGAAAATTAAATGTTAGTGAAAATTTAATATCGGTTTTCACTGTTGGTGATCAGCTTTTATGGGGAGCAGCTGAACCTCTAAGACGGATTCTTAATATTTTGATAAATAAAAAAGTATGATAAAAATGTCTAGATTCATAAAAAAAGTATCGTTAGCTATATTTTTATTTATATTTTCATATAAAGCTCTAGCTCTTCAGTTAGGTCAAATTTCAGTCAATTCAACTCAAGACCAACCTTTAAACGCTGAAATCGAACTTATAGTATCAAGTGGAGATGATTTAGATTCTCTCAAGGTCAATATCGCTGGTAAAGATATATACCAAGCTCAATCAATTGAAAGAGTTCCTGTTCACGAAGATATCAAAATAAGCGTTATCCAGGATGGAAAAAAATCAAAGCTAAAGCTTATTTCTAAAGAACCTGTTCTTGATCCCTTTTTAGATTTACTTATTCAGATCGATTCACCCAAAGGAAGAAATTTTAGGGAATATACTGTTTTACTTGATCCACTTCCGGCAAGTGAATCACAAGTTGACAGAATAGTTGAACCAAAACCTGCACCAGAACCAAAACCTGCACCAGAACCAAAACCTGCACCAG
>ERZ891134.760-NODE-760-length-24953-cov-7.242349_pt1 | contig 24953 bp, 30 predicted proteins | sample MGYA00520888_ERZ891134 | MGnify/ENA primary metagenome ERZ891134 (study PRJEB32303, sample SAMEA104408692) | aquatic metagenome | biome: Brackish water; feature: Coastal; material: water | place: Baltic Sea | collected 2014-10-23 | depth 10 m ... | reverse complement strand
GCGCGAACCTTTTTAATGTTGTCCTTCTTCCGGCCTCGCCCATCCGTTTCATTAACGGTGACAAATATTCCAGCCCCACTTCGATTCATTTTAGCCAGCCAACTAAATAGATCTTCGAGCGCACCATGCCTAATCTGACTGAGCTCTGCGCGTCTCTCACCACCACCGGTCGTATTATCGTCAAATGTTTGGAACGTGAACTGATCGGCATCTTCATCCAAGCGCGTCAAAAACCGTTGCGCCATATTTAAATCACAGACTAGCTGGGCCGTGGAGCTGCTAATGTTGCTAAAGCTGCTAAGGTCATGCAAGTTAGGGGCACTAGCCCCGTTATTCAGACGCGGATCAGTCATTTTCACGCTCCTCCAGCTTGTTTTTAGGCAATGAATGCAGCCATTCATCAACATCGCCGGCCAACCAACCGACCATGTTTTCCGATATGCGAATCGAGCCAGGAAACGATCCGGCTTTTACCATTCGATATAGCGTGGCCGAGCTGATACCAAGCAGTTGGCAGAGCTCTTTTTTTCGATAAATTTTGAGTTGTTTCATGCAATACCTCCGTTTCACAAGCCACGTCATGTGGCGTTATGGAGATAGTGATAAACCTGTCGGTTGCTATCTAAGTAGGAACCGAACTTAAATCGTTTTCGGTTTTGATTTTTCTGACGTAGTATCGAAATCTTGCATAGGTCAAGTACTTCTCGTCACCTTTTCGAGCACCTGACTGAATAGAGTCCATATATACAAATTTGTATGGCTGACATTTAAGGGCCTCGCCATTTCTTAAGCCCGACTCATCAGATATCAATCCATCGAATAAATCACAGACCTCAGGATCTCGGTCATCAAGTTTTTGAATTAAAGCTAACCACAAAGTCTTGTAATCATCCGATCCAAACTCGGAGATCAGCTTTCGTAATACCTCTTTTAAGTGCCTGTTCTTTGGAGCCAAAACCATCTTAAGATGGCGGAGTAGATACGGCTTAACATTTTTTAATAACCGGTCTTCGTGCTCTTGCCTCTGATTAAGTTGCTGACGCAGATCACTGCTTTCAGCTTGGTTCAAAAAATATTCAACATACTTTTGTCCAATCGTGTCATGAGGACGACACGTCAGCTGCACTATTGCTGCGGCCATCTCAATTTGCTCGTCCTCGAACTCCCTAATGCCCATCGGGATTGTTGCCCTAGCATCACTTGAAAGTAATGTTCTGACATAATCTAGATAGCCTCGATAATACGGCCCGCTCGATGGCTCATTTGATTCATCATCACCAGAAATTAAAGACAGCAAACCACGTGGCTTAGAAAAGCAAATCTCAGAATCAACCAGCCAGGAGTGAACGCGAAGTAAAAAGCCCTCAGAAAATTTTATTTCGGCAGATGCTGCCCTCGTCACACCTCGGAAGAAACATTGTGTCAACAAAGCTTTTGGTTGATTCAGGTCGAATGAATTCGTGAACATAATATTTACCTCGAAATTATTGTTTAGAACTTAAGAACAGGGACCACTCCTCCATCAAACGCCTTCTCTTTTCAAGCAAATCCCCACGTTGGTAGGCCATCTTCACTGCATCTCCAAAGGAATGACCTGATGCAGCTTTTCTAATTTCATCGGAGTAGGATGTTTTATCTGCCGCCCATGTCCTGAATGTGGCCCGGCAACCATGCGGCACACCTTTATAGTCAATCTCACCTCGCTCACGCATCTGGCGCATGGTTTTACTGATCGCACCATCAGTCAGCACCTTACCGGTAGAACTCGGGAACACGAGATTACATCCATCTAACTGTTTAAGAGACTTTAAAATGGCCAATGCAGCAGTGGAAAGAGGAACACGGTGCTCATTACCTGTCTTTTCATGGGCAGGAGGAATCGTCCAAACGTTTTCATCAAAATCGAATTCGTCCCAGTGCGCTTTTCTCACTGACCCTGAGCGAACACCTGTCACCAAGAGAAACGCTAACGCGGCACGTGTAATTGAGTTCCGTTTCAAAAGCGCCGCCAGAAAATGTGGGGCCTTCGAATACGGCAATGCATCGTGATGCTTTATTTCTTTTATTTTGGCTGCAGGCGGCAGTAACGTCGAGAGACGCCCTCTCCATTCAGCTGGATTCGCAGTAGCCCGAAACTCTTTGGTAATGGCGAATGCGAAGACGTCGTAGATGCGCCCTTGCACTCTGCTCGCTGTCTCTGTCTTAACCTCCCAAAAAGATCCCTTCTCGCCGCTCCTTTTTTGCGTCTCTTGCTCAAGGAGATTTTTGATCTCGTTAATGGAGATATCAGCGATTGGGCGATCACCGATAACCGGATACACATATGTCTCGAGCGTGTTGCGCCATTGCTGCTTATGCTTGTCATTCGATAACGACTTGAGTCGATGCTTGAGATACATCTCTGCGCAGTCTTTGAATGACTTCCGCTTTTCTCTGGCCCTAGCTTGTTCCTGCTTTTGCTCAGCCCTAAACTCAACCGGATTACGTCCTTTATCGATCAAAATCCTTTGCTCGCGAGCTAATTGCCGAGCCTCCGCCAAACTGACGGATGAGCATGAGCCAAGTCCTAGTTGAATCCGCCGATCGTTAACCCGTCCCCTGTAGATCCAAGATCTAGACGGTTTAACGCCTGATGCACTCTGTTTGCCGATCTTGATGAGCAGCCCAGGTACGCCACCAACCGCATGTAAACCGGGATTTTTGAGATTTTTGACCTGCAAAGCGGTCAGTTCTCGTGCTATTTTGGGCATAACGGTTTTCCTATCCAAAAACCTATCCAAAGAATTGAACTGTTATGCTATCCAATGATTCAGGATGAATCAATAAGTTACTGATTTAATTTGCAAAGTAACACTTTAGTGCTATCGGATGAGACCCGCTGAAATGCTAGAAAAGCGGACTCACTCTCCGCCACCCTATTTTTATCTAATTTAACCTATTCAAATCAATAGGTTATAAAGTTAAGAATTTGGGCTTCGTACCACACCTTTGTACCAATTTGTACCCTTTATTCCACCCCTAAACACCCCGGGGGAGGGTCTACACAGGGTAGCGTTATTTATAAGGTGGCTTGAGACTCATAAACAAAAGTAATATAAAGTTTTATTTTTCCAGGAAATGTTCAAAAAAGATGAAAATATTCTATTGGCCTTGGGAAGGTTGGAGTGATGGATCTTGGAATCCTGCAAAACCCGATACTTTTAAGGAATGTTTCCCAATAAATCAAACTTACTGGTTTTTTTTAGTATTGTTTTGGGCCTATGACCTTGTTTTCGAAAGTGCAAAACTATGGAAGCTTGAGATTCTATTTTCAGTAAGTATGCTCAAAATGTTAACTTTGTATTATGTATTCCTTTGCTCATGTCGCATCATTGGATGGCTCTTAGCGAGGTGCGGTTAGCATTATTATAAAGAGCTGAATTGACTATTTCTTACTTTTTACCATCTCTTTGATTATCAACTCGCCATCAACGTTTTCTACATAGAACAGAACATGATCGCCTTTTACAAGATCCTGCATCAATGACATGCTCTCCACGCTGAAAGGCATAGTCATAGGAGACATATTAATATTTTTAATTTCCCCATGATCTAGTACTATCTTTTTCTTGTCTTTATTGAGACTTACCACAATCCCATGGGCCATTTCACATGAATCATCATCAGCACATGATGACGAATTTTGCTCATGAGTCATCTCGCTATGCTCCATGTGCTCGTCTTGATGGTGGCCAGCTACAGCGCTGTACATAAACGATAATAGAAACAACCCCAGTAAAACATTTCTACTCAACACAGTCATAGTTCACAGCCCTTTACTTAAAGTTTTTTTGGTCTAATCACCGCAATTATTAAAACGGATTTTAATCATATCTGAACATCAAAAAAACACAATAAACGTAAAGGATTTAGATTTACATACATTTACGTCAGCATTATCAATCCAAAGTTAAAACACGGGAATCATCTTGAAGTGTCAACATCAAAACAGGACCTTCCCAACCCACTACATTAAAGCCCGAGAAATCAGAACAAATAAGAAGCATAAGATTCCCATCACCACTTTTTCAATAGGGCTTTCACATCTATCCGGTAAAAATACCGAGAAGGCTTTTCGTGTCAGTACGACCGGTAGACAGAAAAACATCGCATAGCCCATAAATATAAAAGCGAGATATTTACCTTCACCGAGAGCAGGGATCAGATGTTTATAGAGAAAATGCAGCTCAGGCACCACCAGCATCGTCCAACCGACAACACCCATCAACGCCATTAAGCTCCGGATATTATTTTTCAACCAAATCAATAACTTCTCCGTCTAAGCGGCCAATAGATAAGCCTCCCGTTCCAAAACCCTCTAGAGATCGGGTGCCGCGCCCTCCATCCATTCGAATTTTTTTGACCGCAGGTTCCATCGTTTTACTTCAAATATCGAGCCCTCACCAATCGACCCTGTCAGCCTAGGTTGAAAAGAAGATAATTTCGAAAATGAATTCATATTCCAACCTCTAAAATTGCCGTCTGAATCAAGATAATCAGTCAAATCCCCATTTAATAATTCGAAACACTTTTTTCCAACCTCAGACGCATCAATCAGATTAAGTGTTCGTCCAGTCACTTGTGACGCTATAACGGTGATACCAACCTGAACTTGCGCTTTCAGTCCATCGCAAGCAAGATGCTTAGATACGTCGTGCGCCGTGTTATCAAACACATTGTAATGAAGGGGATCGCTCAAGTTAACTTCAATAAAGAACTTCCCATGATAGTGACCATCGAGCAAATACTCCTCTTTACTTTCTGCCTTCGCAAAGCTACATGCTGATAGCAAAAAAAATAGAGCGAACAAGTCAACCCGCAATGGGCTTATCCCGCTTCTTTCAATTTTCAGATTTCGAGTTAGAGTTAGAGTCACCAGGCTGGTCCTAAAATAATGAAATACGCTAATCCGATATTCGTAGTCTAGCGCAGTTGGCAATTGCACTCTAACCAGCTGAACTCACGTTTCCCGCAAAAATTATTAACTGTTTTTTCCCTCGACATACAAAAGCTGTAAAAATTCCTCATAAGGCATCGCCTCACAAAGGGTACGGTTCGCTATTGCTGAATTAATCGTTGATATTCATCGCATGCCCACTGATCTTCCATGTCGCATGCAAACCCAAAAAATATTAGCGCTTGATCTACATTTATGTCTACACCAATACCTCGCTCGTAAGCAGTCGCAATTTTCATACACGCCTCAATCTCACCAAGCTCACAAGCATCTCTATAATACTCGGTACCAATACCGAAGTAATAAGCAAACGCCAAAGCATCACATGAAATTGCCACATTACCTCGACAGCCTTTTTCATAGAAGCCAATCGCTTTCACAAAATCTTGTCTCAAACCACTACCCTTGTAATATTCATGTCCAAGTGAATTACACGCTTGCGCCACACCAGAATCACAAAGCTTTAGGTACTGCTTCACCTCCTCTAGATAATCATGCCTCACGCTAACGCCGTCATAACGCGTATATCCAATTGATTCACACGCATTTTCCACGCCGCCATCACAGGCCTTTTTATAAAATTCGATCGCCTTGATGTAGTCCTGTTCAACACCATCACCTTTAGAATAGGTTTCTCCCACCTCGTAACAATCGGAACTATTACCTACAGCACAAGAGTTGATAGCATGCCGGAGTTCCGCGCTCTGAGCGAGACACAGGTTGGCGAATAAGATTAAAGAGAAATAAACTAACTTTCGCATCTACGAAACCTTACACTCAAAAAGTATTCTCCACGCGGGTTTTTTGATTTATCGCTACAAATCTAACCCAATTATGTTTCCCCAGTTGTTCAGATAATAAAGAATCTCTTTCAGCTTGCATTTTGGTTACTTACCCTAATTTTACTTTTCCGCTACGAATAAAATGGTCTTTTAAATGGGCGAAAAGTTTCAGAAAGGATAGAATGCCTTTCCAACTTCCCACCTTTTGAATGCTGACGAATGCCCTTAATCAGACTTGACAAGATATCGCTTAATTTTGGCACACATATTCTCTTAGATGATGTCAATTTTGAGATTAAGCGTGGATCACGTATCGGATTGCTTGGTAGAAATGGTGCGGGAAAAACAACGCTAATGAAACTGGTCGCCGGCGTCATCTATCCAGATGGGGGCGAACGGTGGATTCGACCAGGAGTAAAAGTAGCATGGCTAGAACAGAGCCTCCCCAATGCGGACGAGCAAACAGTCTACGACTTTGTAGCTGATGGCCTTGCAGAGGTTGGTGCGCTCCTCAAACGCTACCACCACCTTACTTTAGATTATGACATCGGTAGGAGCGCGGAATTAGAGCTTGTACAAGCAGAGCTCGAATCGAAAGATGGCTGGAGCCTTAGCCAGAAAGTCGACACTGTGATCACCCAGCTTGAACTGCCTCAGGATAAACGCATGTCGGAACTCTCGGGTGGCTGGCGTAAACGAGTTGCGCTCGCTCGAGCCCTTGTACGTGAGCCTGATCTACTTCTATTAGATGAACCGACAAATCACCTTGATATTCCCGCTATAGAATGGTTAGAAAGGCAGCTATTGGATTACCGTGGGGCGCTAATGCTGATCACCCACGACCGCAGCTTCTTACAAAACGTATCCAACAAAATTGTTGAACTAGACCGCGGTACACTCTATCAGTTTGACGGAGGTTTCAATCGCTTTCTCCGTTATCGTGCAGAGCAGGCCGCCGCTGAAGAGAGTCTCAACAAATTGTTCGATAAAAAACTTGCCGAAGAGGAGGTATGGATACGTCAAGGAATCAAAGCGCGCCGCACTAGGAATGAAGGGAGAGTGAGAGCACTCGAATCCATGCGCAAAGAACGAAGTGAGCGAAGAGAGCGCTACGGCAAAGCAAATATCAAACTTGATATCGCAGAGCGCTCTGGAAAAATCGTGGCCGAATTAAAAAACATCAGTCACAGCTTTGGAGATACACGAATCATCGACGACTTTTCCTCCTCCATTATGCGGGGTGACCGCATCGGCATTATCGGCGCAAATGGTGCAGGAAAATCGACACTCATCAAAATAATACTCGGTCAGATCGTCCCAACAGCAGGCGAAATTAAGCTCGGCACTAAACTCGAGGTAGCATATTTCGATCAGCTACGCGAACATTTGGATATGGAGAAAAATCTCATCGATAATGTGTGCGGCGGGCAGGAGTTTATTGAGATCGATGGCAAACGAAAACATGCCATCAGCTATCTTGGCGATTTTCTTTTCACACCAGACAGAGTAAGAACACCGGCAAAGGCATTATCTGGCGGAGAACAAAATCGAGCCATCCTTGCCAAAGTTTTCAGTAAGCCAGCCAATGTTCTTGTTCTAGATGAACCAACTAACGATCTAGATATCGAAACGCTGGAGTTACTTGAAGACATCCTCTCTAACTTCAAAGGAACAGTTTTTTTAGTCAGTCATGATCGAAAATTTATGGACAATGTTGTCACCTCAGTCATGGTTTTTGAGAGTGATGGCATTGTGGAAGAATATGTAGGTGGCTATAGCGACTGGGTGCAACATGGAGGCAAGTTTCTAGACGTTGACGTTCAATTACAGACCCCGAATAATAAGCGTAAAACAAAACCTCCGCCTAAAGGTAAAAAAGACGCAAGCCAATCGCTATCCTTTAAAGAAAAAAGAGCAATCGAACAGGCACTCGCCCTCATCGAAACACTGGAAATGGAACAAGCCGCTCTGGATTCACTAATCTCTGCCCCAGAGTTTTATACCTCTGGGAGCCACGAGGTAGAAGAAACGCTTAAAAGGATCGCCTCTCTTAAACTTGAGCTGTCAGCTGCCTATGCCACTTGGGAAGCTGTGGAAAAAAGTTGACGACCATATTCTTTAAATACAAGACGTGTCATGCAGCAAGAAATAAACATCCTTATCGGCATAAAAAAAGTATTGCGTTTTTTTGACAAATACCTTGAAACTTAATCGTTATAAACCTAATCAACAGAGCCTTTCAAAATGACCCCGTTCATAGATCAGTTATGCTTTCCCGAATACTGCAGTAAACAATCCCGTAGGTCGTGATGATCCCTCAGGTGAGATCGAGAATGGACTTTTGGTAGAATCACCGCTCATTTCCATGAATTAAGATATGGACCGACCCAAGAGACTATTTCGCTGTTATCCATGCCCAATAAAAACACTAACCAAATTTGTTCAGCACAGGATTTACTGGAATCATTCGAGCGCTCTCGGAAATACTCAGTCGATCTCACCGAAAACTTAAGTCCGGAAGATTGCCAAGCACAATCAATGGAGGATGCGAGTCCTGCAAAATGGCATTTGGCCCATACAACATGGTTTTATGAGGTCATGCTTCTTAAACCATTCGAACAAGCGTTCTCTTTTTGGAATCCGCAGTTCGCAATCTTGTTCAATAGTTATTACAACGGATTAGGCGACAAGCATCCCAGAAATGAGCGGAGTCTATTAACACGACCTTCAATGTCAGAGGTACTGGATTGGCGTGAAAATATCAACGCTAGAGTAATCCAACTTGTGAGCAAAAAACCCTGCGCAGAATTACTTTGGTTATTACAGATCGGCGTCCAACATGAACAACAACACCAGGAGTTGTTGTTGACTGACATTCATCATCTCTTTTCTAAAAATTTACTGCTGCCGGCCCTAGATCTAAACAACGATGAAACGATTTCAACTAATGATGAACTTCAGTGGATACAGGGCGTTAAGGGGTTAACTGATGCCGGATACGAGGGGAAAGAGTTTCATTTTGATAACGAATCACCCAAACACTCTGTTTTCAACCAGGCGCATTTAATAAGCAGTAGACTCATCAGCAATGGAGAGTGGCTTCAGTTTATCGAAGATGGTGGTTACCAAAATTTCACATGGTGGTTAGACGCAGGTTGGACCTGGCTTCAAGATGAAAATATTGATAGTCCACTATACTGGAGCAAGGATAAGAAAGGTCAGCGGCTGCGCTTCTCACTGAGTGGTCAATCGCCGCTTGATATGAATGCACCGGTATCAAATATCAGCTACTTTGAAGCTGACGCATTCGCGCGCTGGGCTGGCAAAAACCTCAGCGAATGTTCGGGTGCCCGCTTACCCACAGAATTTGAGTGGGAGGCTTTTGCAAAATCAAAAGCGAGCTCGAGCCATGATCTTTTTGGCAAAGTTTGGCAATGGACCAGCAGTAACTATACCGCCTACCCCGGATATAAGCCGTGGCAAGGCGTCGCCGGTGAATACAATGGAAAATTCATGGTTAGCCAAATGGTCCTTAGAGGTAGTTCTACTTATACCCCAAAGGGACATTCCAGAATTACTTATCGTAATTTTTTTCCACCAAACGCACGTTGGCAAATGACAGGATTGAGGCTTGCCAAAGATAATCCTTAAACTTTGATCTCATGTTGATCAGTAAGCCGTGCGACTTTCCAACTGCATAACTAGTCGTTTCTAGATAATTTATTTGATCGCGACCACTAACTACGTGCGATAAATCAGGAACTTGCCTAACCTCTTAAGGCGCTGATCTTGGATAATGAGGCCTCTTGCGTGTGTTATCAGTAATTAAGGCTTCGCCTTTTTAAAAAATTACGTTAATGTATACGCAGAGATAACTCTTGCACTCAGGAGCAAATTAACAATTTTTGTAATTTTAATAAGAGCATCGTAGGACACGGATAGTAGAGAAAAATTATTTTCCAAGGAGACGAAATGTCGGACACGATAAAGTACTTACTTCCAGAAAACGAGATCCCAAAATCTTGGTACAACTTAATGGCTGATTTGCCATCTCACCCGTCTCCACCGCTTCACCCTGGAACGAAACAACCAATAGGCCCTGATGATTTAGCCCCTCTATTTCCAATGGAAATAATCATGCAAGAGGTCTCCATGGAGCGAGAAATTGATATTCCCGACCCAGTCCGGCGTATTTATAAACAATGGAGACCAGCTCCACTTTATCGGGCTCGAAATCTAGAAAAGATTTTAGATACCCCCGCAAAAATCTATTATAAATATGAGGGGGTGAGTCCGTCAGGCTCACACAAACCAAATACGGCTGTGCCGCAAGCCTTTTACAACGCTCAGGAGGGTGTTAAAAAAATAACGACTGAAACGGGCGCCGGACAATGGGGCTCTTCTCTCGCATATGCAGGGGCTTTATTTGGCATTGATGTTCAAGTATTTATGGTTAAGGTTTCATTTCAACATAAGCCTTATCGTAAGGCGTTGATGGAGAGTTTCGGAGCTCAATGCTTCGCTAGCCCTTCAGACATGACAAATTCTGGGCGAGCAATCTTAGAAAAAGATCCAGACAGCTCGGGCTCATTGGGTATTGCAATTTCTGAAGCCGTAGAAATTGCAGCGACGAATGACGATACAAAATATGCCCTTGGATCCGTTCTGAACCATGTGTTGATGCACCAGTCGATCGTTGGGCTAGAGTCAATTAAACAAATGGAAATGGCTGACGATTACCCCGATATCATTGTTGGGTGCACCGGAGGAGGCTCCAATTTTGCCGGTATAGCTTTTCCGTTTTTAGGGCAAAAATTGCGCGGCGGCAGTGATATAGATATCGTAGCAGTCGAACCGGCAGCTTGCCCTTCTCTAACGAAAGGACAATATGCCTATGATTTTGGCGATACCGGCCAGATGACGCCACTTGTTAAAATGCACACGCTCGGTTCGTCTTTTATACCTCCTGCGTTTCACGCCGGCGGCCTTAGATATCACGGTATGGCGCCTCTGGTATCCCACATCAAGGATTTGGGATTAATTGATGCTGTTTCTTATACCCAGTTAGAAGTTTTCGAAGCAGGCGTTCAATTTGCGCGCGCAGAGGGAATTATTCCAGCGCCAGAAGCCAATCATGCAGTCAAGGGAGCAATTGTGGAGGCGCTCAAATGTAAAAAAGAAGGAAAGTCTAAAACTATTCTTTTTAACTTATGTGGACATGGGCACTTTGATATGCAAGCTTACACAGATTATTTTGCCGGAAAACTCACCGATATGAGTTATAACGAAGAAGAATTAGCAATGGCTCTATCCGGGTTACCCTCTGTTTAAAATGATGACGGATATATAGGAACAATTCGTTCGTTATTTTTCTCCGGCCAGTTCTGACATTGTTATCTGCTGAAATAGAATACATGTCAATCAGGCAATCACGGGATTAAAAATAGCGACCAGCTCATCGGTAGCGTCCATGGAATCTTTCTCAAAAGGAATAATGAGCGTTTGTCTTGCGGTCTCGTCAGAAATAGAATTTAAAAGAAAATCATTTTGATTCTCACGATTACCTAGGACATATATTTGTGTTATCAGTTCTTTTGAATTCGATGAGATCCTGAGGTGAATATGCGGCGCGCGCCCAGGGTAAGCTACCGGCTTTATCGTCCTAAAACGATACCGCCCCTCATCATCTGTGATCGCCTTACCATAGCCCTGAAAGAACGGATCTAGTCCACCTCCATCCCTCGGGTGATGGTATACACCAAACGCGTCACACTGCCAAATTTCTATCAATGCTCTTGGAACAAAACCACCATTTTCGCTAAATACTTGACCACTTAAATTGACAATATGCCCTGATGCAGTGCCTTTTTTTCCTTCTACAAAAGTGAGATCTGCATTGCTATCGAGTGGCAATTTTATCGGGTAAAAGGGACCTAAACTCTGCGACGGTGTTACCCGAGCCTGAACGCCATTGGCCACAGAACAAACGGCTAAGCCCGTAAGTTGGGATAAAAAATGTCGCTTCCTAAAATTTATCATATGAATACACGCTGTTATTAACAGGCCATCAATCACGAACGATTAATTAAAAAGTCACAAGTTGAGCTAAGTAACGCTTCAACCGATTCGATCCCTAGCATTAATAAGAGAAACTATACCCCCAATTCAAGTCCCTTCGCTTGACCGACACGTAGATCAAGATTCCCATAGCGATCAAAAATACCTCAGTTTATATCGCGGTCCAATTGGTGAGCACTACCATGATAGACTGAAAGTATGTCGACAAACTTATCTGGAAAACGAGCCTTTATCACCGGTGCTGCTGGCGGTATAGGTCGCGAATTAGTGGGAGCTCTTCTAGAAGCTGGATGTTTTGTAGATGCTGCGGATATTGATAAACATGGGCTCGATGCACTACGTAACTTATATGACCAATCCAAACTAAATACGATGGTACTGGATATATCTAGTTCAGAAGCGTGCCAATTAGCTATAAATTCAACTGAGACCACAGATATTCTAATCAATAATGCTGGCGCTTCTATGGGTTTGATCCGAGAAAATCATTTAGACGAACTCGTCTCCATAGATGAACTGCTACCAGAGACTTGGGACCATTTCATTAACACTAATCTATCTGGCGCGTGGTACTTAACTCGAGCGGTCATTCCTCGAATGAAAAAAAACAGTGGGGACGTATCATCAACGTTACCACCAGCTTCTTCACCATGTTAAGGCCAATGTTTCACCCATACGGCCCCGCAAAAGCAGCATTAGAGGCAATGTCCGCGGGCCATGCAGGTGAATTTGCTAAGCACGGGATAACCGTTAATGTCGTCGTTCCTGGTGGCCCCTGTGACACTCCGATGGTTCCTGCCGTGACTAATATCAAAAGAGAACTGTTGATCCCTCCTAGAGCAATGGTGGCACCCACTCTTTGGCTTTGCTCCAAGGATGCTGATGATGTAACTGGTAAACGATATGTTGCAGCTCATTGGGATACAAAAAAAAACATCTCCGAAGCGCGAGCTGCGTCTGAAGAGGAAGTTGCATGGCAACAATTATCAGGATCACCAGTATGGCCAGGTGGAAAGCCTGATTAAATATATGGAGAGAAAATGTTAAGACTCAAAAATAAAGTCGCATTAATTACCGGCGGCGGTGGCGGTATTGGACGCGCTACTGCAGAACGCTTTGCACAAGAAGGAGCAAAAGTAATAATCGCAGAAATTGACCCAGAAGTTGGAGAAGCAGCAGCTGAATCTGCGCGCTCTTTTGGAAAAGACTCTGGTGGAGATGCGTATTTTATCCGAACTGATGTCAGCGACGAAGACAGCGTGAAGTCTGTAATTGCAAAGACCTTAGAAAGATTTAACCAGTTAAACATCCTACATAATAACGCCGGAGGTTCCACACTTAATGATGGCCCAGTGACAGACGCACCAATTGAGGAATTTTGGCGTTGCATTAAACTCGACTTATTTGGTACGTTTTTGTGTTCAAAATATGGGATTCCAGAAATAGCTCGGTCGGGTGGTGGATCAGTAATCAATATGACGTCAAACGTTGCTTTAATGGCTCTTCCAGGGCGAGACTGTTACACCGCTGCAAAAGGCGGCGTAGCCTCTATGACGCGATCAATGGCAGCGGAGTATGCTGCTGACAAAATACGCGTCAATGCAATTGCGCCGTCAACTACGCTTTCTGATAGAGTCAAAAAACTATTAGAAGCTAGCCCTGAAATCAAAGCGGTCTCGGAAACTCATCTTTTAGGACTCGGACTGCCAATTCATATCGCTGACCTAGCAGTCTATCTTGGTTCGGACGAATCTGCGATCACAACGGGACAAGTTATCCCCGTGGATAGTGGAGTAACCATCGTTTAACGTGCAAAAAACAATCTTATATATACTCACTCAGATAAATCAAGGGGAATACCAATGAAGGATAACGAGAGATCAAAGAATTGGAAATTTACTCACTCACAAGCAGACCAAGCGAATTGGAAACCGGGATTAAGAGAGATATTTGATTATAGGGATCTTGGATTCATAGAGGCTACTGATGGCGACTATATTGCCCATATTATTAAGGCAAATGGGAAAAAACAAAGTGACGAAGTGCAAGAGTGGCATCTTCACGAATGTTCATTCCAGTTCGTATTAGTTTTAAATGGCTCTGCCACTTTCGAATACGAGGGCGAAGGTGTACGCACTATAAAAAAAGGAGATGCTATAAACCAACGCCCCTGGATTGCTCACCGGGAGATTGAATGCTCTCCCGATTTCGAAGTACTGGAAATCGTCTCACCCGCAAACTTCAAAACACGAATCGTGTCTGAACCTGAACTCAAACATCAAGACGAAAACAAGTAGGAGACTCAGTCACGTTATTTGCTAAACACTTGCTCAGAGGTCGTTTTAATCAGAGTCGTATAAACGTTCGCTAGCACTTCCATTCGGGATCAATCTTGTCAAGTAGGCGGATGTAGGCAGGCCACTCTGGATGACGAACCGCAGCACCCGCCTGCGCGTCACCTCCTTCAAACTGATTACGAGTGTGTCGCATAATATCATCAGGAATAACGCTTATCTCCCCACCGGTTGCCATAGCCCGCAATTGAATTTCGGCATTACGAATAAATACACCGTGCCGTATAAAAGCCCATGCAACAGATGAGCCTGCCGTAATTAATCCGTGATTTTTAAGAACCAATGTATGATTCACTGCCCCCATAGATTTGCAAAGCTGTTCTTGTTCACCAACATCAAGAACAATCCCAGAAAAATCATGGTACCCAACACGTTCGAAGAGTTGGCAGGCCTCCTGAACCATTGGAACGACCTCTACATTTAAGGCGGTCATGCTCTGGCTAAACGGCTCGTGAGTATGCATCACACAATGTAAATCATCCGGTCGAGCCCTATGTATCGCAGCATGAATCAGATAGCCCGCACGGTTGACCGGCCATCCATCATCATTACTGACCTTATTGCCATCCAAGTCAATTACAACAAGGTTTGAGGCGGTAATTTCATCGTAACGAAGTCCGAACGGATTGATCAGAAAAGTATCTGTGCCGGGAATACGTAAGGTAATATGGTTATATACAACACTAGTCCAACCGTACATGTGCGTAAGTCTGTAACCCGCCGCTAGATCAACTCGCGCATGCCATTCATTATCACTCATACCCGAAGGAGTCTCTGGATATGATTGATGTAAGTCCTCTGCAGTTAACGTTAATGTCATAGTCTCTTCTTTTATTTCTTAAAAAATGGTGAATCTGTGAGGAATACTACCCTCTTAACTTGATATTTATTACGCTCACGATGATTACTACAACTTTTTTAACCAAGGTGAGTCCACTACCCCATAAGCTAATACGCGCGCATGAGAAGTATCGGAAATGCACATATTAGCCTATCCTCTCATTGGGTCACAGATTTGATAATAACAAACTTGAAGACAACATCCCCTAACTCAACCTACAAAAAAACCAATAAACTAATTTGAAAATTTTATATTGCAATTCAATTGCTTGCCACATCAATGACAACCCACTTCACATCAGACAGTAACCTTTGCAACTTCAATCAACATCATTCAGCACATGTATCTGAGCAATTCGCATAATCTTTGGAAGTTAAAACTCTAAAATCAAAAGCAATAGCTTTGTAGCGTGTGATAATCAATTTACGCAATGAACCTGATTTAAATAAATATGCAGAAGTCATTCTCACCAGCATGCGAACGAAACCAAGATCCGATTTTGGCCTCAATTAACCCAATACTAAAAAATGCTGAACACGTGCTAGAAATAGGATCGGGCACAGGACAACACGCTGTACATTTCGCTAAAAACATGCCATGGGTCACATGGCAATGTAGTGATGTTTTCAGTAATTTGCCCGGCATCCAGTCTTGGCTTGATGATGCGAATCTAGGTAACCTGCCAAAGCCTCTAGAGTTAGACGTTTCGTTGAATACCGTAAACCAGCAATACGATGCCGTTTACTCTTGCAACACGCTACACATTATGTCCAAGGATCAAGTTGAAGATTTTTTTAGCTTGATTGATATAGCTAATAAGCGAACCAGCGATTTAATAATTTATGGTCCATTTAATTACCTTGGGAAGTACACTGCTGACAGCAATGCCGAATTCGACCTATGGTTGAAAAATCAAAACCCTCAGAGTGGAATTCGCGATTTTGAGTGGATTGACTCTCTTGCGAAGAAAAATGAATTTAGTTTAGTCAATGATAAAGCGATGCCAGCTAATAACCGTTTATTACATTGGCGTCGTATAGGCGCTATAAATCTTTAAAGCTCTGCTTCAGGTCTGATACGCATCAACACCTACACATAGTCTTTCCCAAAACCTGTCGAATCAGCCGGCTTAATAGATAGGCCATCTATTGCTGGTATAAGATTGTGATGAAACGCCATAGAGTTATTGTGGACGAGGTCCGGGAAAGCTATCAATTGATGGATCAATTTGAGCGCACTTCAGTTTATCCTTGGTGTAGATTTCCATGCTTGGTTTTAGCCAAGAAGCATCATCAAAAGTACCCGCTTTCACAATAATAACGTCAGGAGCCGCCTCAATCTCAGAAAAAATAGGTGATCCACACTGCCCGCAAAATGATCGTTTAACCGGACTGCCTGAGTCTCCGACTGAATGATATTTTTTTAAAAAATTCGAGCTCTGGAAGGTAATCTGCTCTTTCGCATAACTTGCGACAACAGAATAAGGAGCACTAGTCTGTTTCTTACAATCATTACAATGGCAATAAAGAACTCGAATAGGATCCCCGATTACCGTATAACGCGTTTGGCCGCACAAACATCCTCCATCATATTTCATAATAGTCCTTTCTAATCTCTACAATTTAGTCAGCAGTCCCTCTCCACTCGATCAGGTCCATATAAACAACAGCTTCACCAACGCTGATCATCACGTCGTTATCTTCAATGCTAACCTGCATCTTAATGGACCGATCTAATAGTTGGCCAACTTCCTTTGAATCTTGATATGAAACGTTAACTACACGAAGATTGTTAGACCGCATCGCAGTATTTTTGATTTTGTCCCACCACAGCTCGGCCGCTCGACCCCCGTAACTATAAATCACGACCTCGTTCGCCCTCCCACAAGACTGCCGAATGATTTTTTCACTTGGAAGTCCTAAAATAACCCACAATTCAAGCTCGCCACTTCGGCTTTTTTGCCAAATATCCGGCTCGTCATCCGATGAAAGCCCTTTTGAAAACTCCAGTCGATCCCGCACATTTAGCGCAAAAGCGAGAATGCGCAAGATCAAACGTTCATCAGTCTCAGATGGATGTTTTGCAACAGTAAGATTATGAGTCCCATAGCAATGACGATCCATATCAGAAACTGAAAGTTCAACTTTATAAATAGTAGCTTTTTGCGCCATGATTTTTTACTTAGTCGGGAAAAGTTCAAAGTGGAGTGTCGCATTCTAATACAACCCACAATCCATCGATCAGTTAATGACGACCGATGATAGCGCCTTACGCATTAGTTAATAATTAATTCTTATTGAAAAGGTGATTTAAATCACTTACTGTTTCCCCCAAGTCCTCAGCAAATCGTTCATGCATCATAATGTCCTACTGAATACTCGTTACTTGGCAACTGGAGAAAATATTTGCTAACTGCAATCTTTACAATTCTGGTCTTACAACTAATCGGCGAAGTCCTACAAAAATATTTCGATTTGGCTATTCCTGGGCCAGTCATTGGACTGATGTTGATGCTCTTAACATTGATGATGATGAATTCAAAAAAACTTAATATCCTTGCACCGCTTCGTACTGAGATCATTAATACGTCTGAAAAGCTTCTCGGATACCTATCTTTACTTTTCGTACCGATTGGCGTCGGTGTGGTCATGCACCTCCAGCTACTGGAGATGCAATTACTCAGAATCCTAGTGGTTATCATATTAGGAACGATGAGCACGATGATTTTTACATCACTTATTTTTTCGAGAATCAGTGGCAAAAAATTCGATGACTGATGTCGACAGACTCTATCAAGTCTGGGTTTATCTCCAGGCAGAACCACTATTTTGGCTAACACTTACGATCGGCGCATACCTTCTCGCTGACAAAGCTTACCGAGCTTGTAATTTATTTCCCATCTTAAATCCCGTAGCCGTTAGCATCATACTAGTTAGCGCTTGCCTAATATGCTTCGAAGTTGAATATGAACGCTATTTCGAAGGTGCGAAATTTATTCATTTTTTATTAGGACCAGCGACTGTAGCCTTGGCGATTCCAATTTATCTCAACTGGAATATTGTTTCACGTGCAAAAAAAGCAATATTAATGTCTGTATTACTTGGGGTATTTTTTGCTATTAGTGCGACATATGGAATTTCGTGGCTTCTTGGTCTAGACATTCAAACAATTATGACTTTGCTGCCACGAAATGTTACAGCTCCGATCGCGATGGGTATATCAGAAATTATCGGCGGCGTCCCATCCCTTACGGCAATACTCACGATTGTCACAGGTATTGTTGGCGCTGCGCTAGGCACCTTCACTTTAGACCTGTTCCGAATAAAAAATATGGCTGCACGCGGTTTCGCTTTTGGACTTGCTAGTCACGGCATTGGCACAGCTCGCGCTATGTCCAAGAATGATGAAGCGGGCGTCTTCGCCGCGGTAGCAATGGGTTTAAGTGGCGTCGTTACAGCGGTAATGATACCGCTGATTTTTCTCGTGGTTCAGGGGCTTATATAAAAACTCGGCTTTGCTTACAAGAACATTAATTTTCAAATAAGGTAGTTCCGAAATCATTCATACTCGCTACATCATTTTTAAATTTAGTTATAAGCAATGCAAAACTGAAAATCTTTTGAATACCATAGTTCTAATTCATATTAATATTGTTAAATGAACACACGATTTATTATCGCTTTCGCTTTGCTCGTACTTGCCCCGACTTTAAGTTGGAGCGAGTCCATGGAAAATTTGGTGCTCCGTGATGGTCTTTTTTATGAGAGGTCCTCAAACACTCCCTTTACCGGAAAGCTTGACGACACACGCAGGCAAGGATCCATTGTCGATGGAAAACAAGAGGGTCCATGGGTTGCTTACTGGAAAAATGGACAGCTGTCGTCCAAAGGCGTTTATAAGTCAGGCAAACAAACTGGCTCTTGGTTCTATTATTATGACAACGGTAACTTATGGAGCCAAGAAAGTTGGAGAGAGGGTAAACAAGACGGTCTGTGGATTACCTACTGGGATAACGGTCAATTGAGATCAAAGGGTAATTACATAAATGGAAAGCAAGAAGGACGGTGGGTGAGTTATTGGAAAACTGGCGAAATATCAGAGTGGGAAAGTGGAATATTCAAAAACGGGGAAAGAATAGGCGAATAAAAATGAACTCCATATCAGCGAGAATTTGCGTACTCATTACTTTTTTTGTAACACAGATTGGTATAGCTTTTCCTCAGACAACCGCTAAAACCGGTTTGTCTGTAGAGGTCTCTAGTACGAATATTTTGAGTAATGGCACCCGAATAAGTGCAACTGTTTACACGCCTCAATTTGATGAAGTCACACTAAGGCTTCCGGCTATTGCAATGGCTCACGGTTGGGGAGGTAAATCGGCGCATTTAGCTCGGTACGCCTCAAAATTTGCAGCAGCAGGATTTCTGGTTGTTTCCTTCGATTACCGAGGATGGGGCGAAAGTGATAGCAGAATGGTACAAGTTAGATCTGCTGATGATGGCCAATACAGACTAATCGAATATAAAGGCGTCGTTGATCCTATCGATCAAGCTGAGGACTACTTCTCAGTAGTTAATTGGCTAGTCACTCATCCAAAAGTGGATGTTGGAAAAATTGGATTATGGGGAACAAGCTGGTCGGGAGGAACTGTTGTTTATGTCGCCGCACGAGACTCAAGAATAAAAGCACTCGTTAGTCAAGTATCCCCTGTAGGTTGGCCAGGCAGTCCTCAGACTAGTTGGCTCCAAATCGGTGGAGAGCGTGCGCGTGGAATACGCGGTTATCCCGCACCATTCAAGAAAGAAATCGGAAATTTAAGCGGAGGTATGATTTGGGAGCGACTTGCTTTGTTCAATCCAAGAAATGACGCGAGTCTTCTTGAACACTGCGCGAGCCTTTTTTTAGTCGCAGAGAACGAGGAACTATTCGATAACAGTAAAACCGCACTGGTCGCGCATAAGCGAGCTCCTTCGCCAACAAAATATACAGTCGTTCCTGGAGCCACGCACTACTCCATCTACGATGGTGCAAGCTTAACCGTAGCAATAAAAGAGGCCATATCTTGGTTTGAGCAACACTTAAACTAATATAACGTAATGGATAAAAATCCTGAAAGATCCATAAGTTAATGACCTTACTTCTTGCGTATGTCGCGTTGGCACTCGGCGTCTCATTTATGTGCTCATTGCTAGAAGCAACGCTCTTGTCACTTACGCCGACGTACCTCGCGAGCATTGAAGCGACAAAACCACGTGTAGCTAAACGTTGGCAGCAATTCAAACAAGATATCGGTAAGCCATTAGCAGCAATACTCTCTCTTAATACAATAGCCCACACCGTTGGTGCAGCCGGGGCTGGTGCGCAGGCAACCGAACTATTTGGTGATATTTACTTTGGCGTTATATCTGCGATCCTCACGCTCCTTATCTTGGTGCTGTCGGAAATAATTCCAAAAACACTAGGTGCGAGGTACTGCAAAGAGTTAGCGCCCATGTGCGGACATTTTCTAAAAATCACCCAATCGGCTATGTACCCATTAGTGATATGCACAGAGCGTCTCACCAATTGGCTGTCTCCTGCTACAGATGAACCTATGGTTTCCCGAGAAGACTTCCGACATTTAATAAAGGTTGGTCAACGCGAAGGCGTTCTCGATATAAAAGAGGCTCAATCATTAACCTCCATGTTTGCCTTCAGGGGGCTGACTGCTCAGGACGTTATGACGCCAAGAACGGTAATAACCTCGCTACACGCTGATCTGACGATCGAGCAAGCCGTCAAAACTCGACCAGTAATAAAGTTTTCACGAATCCCAATTTTTAATGAAGGGCCGGATGACATCGTAGGCTTTGTAAGAAAAGATGACCTTTACCAGCAAGCAGTTAGTGGCGATAATCAGCAGAAAATTAAGTCTTTAAAACGTGAATTATTAAGCATTCCCGGGACTAAAGACCTACCGAGCTTGATGCAAACCATGGTAGATGACAGATACCCGATGGCACTTATAGTTACTGAATATGGGGACCCACTAGGGCTTGCAACCATGGAGGATTTAGTAGAGACAATGCTTGGTATGGAAATTGTAGATGAATCTGACTCCTTTATTGATATGCAAGCCAGGGCAAGAGAGCTGTGGCGGCAACGCGCAAAACTATCCGGATTAGTCGATGAGACAGAGTAGCTTTTTATATCTTAAAAACAAGAAAGAAAATCAAACAATATAAAGCATTGACAAGTCTTCGTCTCCAATCAGATACTGATCATATGTGAGTAACCTGGGAGGGCACTATGAAAACTGTCAGAGAACTAGTTGATGCTAAAGCACATAGGCTTCTGTCGATTGGGCCGGAAGAAACAGTTTATGCTGCGCTCAGCAAAATGGCTGAACATGACATTGGTGCTCTCATCGTGTTGGAAGAGGAAAGGTTGGTAGGCATATTCTCGGAACGCGACTATGCAAGAAAAATTGTTCTAGATGGAAAAACATCAAAATTAACGCTCGTTTCTGACGTCATGACTCGCAAAGTTGTTTGCGTGACCGCCGATCGGACGGCGGACGAATGCATGGCATTGATGACTGACAAACGCGTACGGCATCTTCCCGTCATCGATCGAAAAACTGTTTTAGCACTTATTTCCATTGGAGACGTCGTGCGTGAGATGATTTCAGATCAACAGCATACGATTAAGCAGCTTGAGCAATACATTATGGGCTAAGTACTACCGAACATCAGTTAGAGTAACGACGTTCGATCTTTCTAACGTTCAACATGTCTAGCTCTCAGCCTGAATAGACCAAACACATTTCAAGCATTTTTCGCCAAAATGCTCTGGCCAAAATGTTGAGGCTTCAAGGTCGACGCTGATTTAACTCCTCACGAAGTTGTTTTATTTCAGATCGCAAATTGACAATATCTTCGTGAATTCGATCGTTATCGAGCTTATCATCCTCGCCGACGAAATAAGCTGATATTGCAGCAATTGCCATCGAAAATAGCCCAAACCCAACAAACACCATGATGATAGCAAACAACCGTGAGGGAACAGTCGTCGGCACCAAGTCACCATATCCAACCGTAGACATGGACACAAAAGCAAGCCATAACCCCCCTCCAAATGAATCGATAGTTGGCTCTAGAAGAAAAAATCCCAAACCGGAGAGCAACCAAGCAACTAAAGCAAATCCTATAGCTAAAGGAATACCCCTCGCCAAGAACCATCGACCAGTGGAAAGCAATCCTCTTACTGTCAAAAATAATATTGACATTATTCTAAGGATACGAGCGGCAGCAAGCCAAACTCCGTGCATCAACCCAGATAAGCTCAAAGCGGCGACAACGATAATTAAAAGATTTAACCAGTTATTGGAAAGGTAGCTAGATCGTTGGTTACTTAGCATCAATAGGGCTACAAATTCCCAAGTAAAAACAATCAAAACTGCCCACTCTAGAACATTAAGCAAACGCTCGGACTGCTCGCCCACAGTCTCATCCGCGATTACCACCAGGAAAGGCATCATCACAATCGCCAAGAGAATCATCAATCTATCGAAACGAACACTCCAACTTCGTGCTAGCTCAGAGTCATTTTCAGACACACCACCCAAACCAGCGAGAGCGCTGATTGATTTTTTTGTCATAACCGCTCCATTTCGAAACTCTAACGATACTTTATTAAGCTGATAAACAACTTAATCAGGAAATGACATCAAGGTAACATTTTTTTAACAGCAAATATGCACGCTTACAACGAGATATAGCGTTTATATTTGAGCGGTGCAACACAGTTAAGCTAAGGATTCGACGAATCTTCAGTTGAGCTCTACTAGTTTCTCAGTCGGTACCCAGATGAAAATATCCAGGTAACGATTGCAAAAAGTATGGCGCTAAATAGTCCGATAGCGGCTAATGAAAGCCCAACGGGCACATCCGATACACCGAAAAAAGCCCATCTAAAACCTGATATCAGATACACCGCAGGATTGAACAAGGTGATCGTCTGCCAAACTTCTGGCAATATTTTTATAGAGTAAAAACTACCACCAAGGAAAACAAGCGGAGTCAGAATCAACGTCGGCACAATATTCAATTGCTCGAAATTTCGTGCACATATTCCGATAATAAAACCTAAAAGACTGAAAGCTACAGACGTGAGGAACAGAAAAAGCAGCATCACCAACGGATGCTCCACCGTTACCGGAACAAATAGGTAGGACACTGAAAGAATAATCAAGCCGAGCGCAATTGATTTAGTCGTTGCTGCACCAACGTAACCAACCACCATTTCCCAAGGAGAAATAGGCGCTGAAAGCGGTTCATATATTGTTCCGAGGTATTTGGGGAAATAGATACCGAAAGATGCGTTCGCAACTGACTGCATGATTACTGTAAGCATGATCAGTCCTGGCACGATAAACACTCCATATGGCACACTGTCGATCATGGCCATCCGACTCCCTATCGCCGAGCCAAAAACGACAAAATACAATATGGTTGAAATAACAGGGGAAGCAATGGACTGCAAGGGAGCGCGGAACGTTCGAGCCATTTCAAAATGGTAAATCGCTTTCATGGCATAAATATTCAAGTCGTCTCCTCAGCCACCAAACCTACAAAAATATCTTCTAAAGAACTCTGATAAGTTTGAAGATCTAAGATTGATACACCCGCCTCGTTTAATGCTGATAAAACAGCAGTCACGCCGGCTTGCTTCATGCTGGCGTCATACTTATATATCAGTCGTGTTCCATTATTTTCGATTTGGATATCGCAGTCAGCAAGCGTTAGGGGTAATTCAGAGATCGGTTGATTGATATCAATCGATAATTGCTTCGTTCCGAGCCGCTTCATTAATTCAGTTTTCTCTTCAATTAAAAGGACTCTACCGCTATTAATCACCGCAATCCGATCTGCGATTTCCTCAGCCTCTTCGATGTAGTGAGTTGTTAAAACTATTGTCACGCCGCTTCGCTTTAGATCCTTGATAACCTCCCACGTTTCCCGACGCATATCTACATCTACACCTGCGGTTGGCTCATCTAAAAAAAGAATTCTAGGCTCGTGACTGAGCGCTTTCGCTATAAGCACTCTGCGCTTCATTCCACCCGATAATTCTCTAATTTGCGTACTTCTTCTATCCCATAACGAAAGTTGACGTAGTATTTTTTCGACATAACCAGGATCTGCCTTCTGACCGAACAGGCCACGTGACAGCTTGACCGTCCCTAGGACCGTCTCAAACGGTTCCAACATCAATTCTTGTGGAACTAACCCAATAATGGAACGTGCTTTGCGGTATTCACTGACGACGTCACATCCATCAATACTTACAGTGCCCTTAGTAATTGTTGTAAGTCCACAAATTATTGAAATTAGCGTGGTTTTTCCCGCACCGTTAGGCCCCAACAAGGCAATAATCTCACCCGCAGCAATTTGAGCAGAAACATTATCAAGAGCGAGATACCCATCAGCATATTTTTTTGTCAAATTTTGAATGTCAATAATAGGTTCCATAACAGCTTTTTAGTTTTCATCATTACGTGTTCGTGAAGATACACGGTTTGTGTGACAAAACTTAATAATTAACGTTCCAGCCACTTTTATACCTCTCGCTAATGGTTACTTGCGTATTACACCCAAAGTCACACAGTCAACATCGGTAAGATTGATACCCAAGCCCTACAAACCATACAACTCATTACGTTAAACAAAATAATCCTGGATTAGTTATCCTTTGATTACTGGTAGGAGTTAGAAAAATTTCACGTTAAATACAAACCACAACAACCTCGGGACCACGTTAGTCGCACATGAGCCACGATAATCAATCGATTGATAGACCCAAAAAAATTATCGTAGAGAATCTATACAAGATCTTCGGCGATTTGCATCAAGAAGTCATCA
>ERZ891134.759-NODE-759-length-24958-cov-49.368229_pt1 | contig 24958 bp, 24 predicted proteins | sample MGYA00520888_ERZ891134 | MGnify/ENA primary metagenome ERZ891134 (study PRJEB32303, sample SAMEA104408692) | aquatic metagenome | biome: Brackish water; feature: Coastal; material: water | place: Baltic Sea | collected 2014-10-23 | depth 10 m ... | reverse complement strand
TAAAACAAAGTAAGATTTTTAAGGATATTGAAAATAAATCTCATATGTATTTTGTGCATAGTTACGAATTCATCCCAGAGGACAAATCAGTAATTTCAGCTACCACAGACTATTCATCAAAAATTGTCTGTTCGGTTGAAAGAGATAATTTATTTGGAACGCAATTTCACCCTGAAAAAAGCGATAAGACGGGGTTAAAGATAATTAAAAATTTTATAAATCTATAATGAAAATATTTCCAGCAATAGATATTAAAGATAAAAAGTGTGTAAGGTTAGTCAAAGGGGACTTTAAAAATAAAACTGAATATGCATCATCGCCAATAGAACAAGCGGCAAAATACAAGGAATATGGTTTTAAAAATTTACACATCATTGATCTTGATGGAGCATTAACTGGTAAAGCAATTAATTCAGATATAATTGAAGAAATAGTTAAAAAATATGATTTAGAAATTGAAGTAGGAGGGGGCATTAGAACCCTTGATATTATTAAAAAATATATCGAGGCAGGTGTGGAAAAGGTAATTTTAGGGAGTGCTGCAATTAAAAATAAAGAATTTTTAAAAGAAGCCTGCAATAAATTTAAAAATAAAATTGCTTTAGGTTTGGATGCAAAAAATGGAAGCCTTTCGGTTTCTGGCTGGGTTGAAGATTCTAATATTAAAGCAAAAGATTTTTTAAAACAGATAAATGATTTTGGAGTAAGCAGGATAATTTATACTGATATTAACAAAGATGGCATGAAGAGCAGTCCTAATTTTGAAGAGACCATTTCAATTGCAGAAATTTCTAGTTGTCCAGTCGTTATTTCAGGTGGGGTTTCTTCTTTAAAAGATATTAAAAAAACAAGAGAATTAAATAATAAAAAAATTGAAGGTATAATTGTTGGTAAAGCGATTTACGATGGTGATATTAAACTTGAGGAACTAGCAGAGGAAATTAATGCTTAAAAATAGAATAATACCTTGTTTGGATGTTAAAAACGGAAGAGTGGTTAAAGGTATAAATTTCGTTGAATTAAAAGACGCCGGAGACCCTGTTGAGCAAGCTAAAATTTATAGCGATGGTGGTGCTGATGAGATTTGTTTTTTAGACATTACAGCCTCAAATGAAAATCGAGATACGATAGTTGATATTGTAAGAAAAACTGCAAAAGAGTGCTTTGTTCCTTTGACAGTTGGTGGCGGAGTAAGAACAATACAAAATATTAGAGACTTGTTATTGGCAGGCGCAGACAAAGTCTCAATTAATACAGCGGCAGTTAATAATATAAAATTCGTTAAAGAAGCTTCAAAACAGTTTGGATCACAATGTATTGTAGTGGCAATAGACGCTAAGAAAGTTTCAGATAATAAATGGGAGGTATTCACTCACGGGGGTAGAAACAAAACAGGTATTGATGTTATTGAATTTGCAAAACAAGTTGAAATAAATGGTGCTGGAGAAATTTTGCTCACATCAATGGATAAAGATGGTACAAAATCTGGCTATGATATTGAGCTTCTAAAAGCCATAACAGACAGCACAAACATTCCTATAATAGCATCTGGTGGAGTTGGAACATTAGATCACTTGTATGATGGAATAGTCAAAGGTGGAGCTAGCGCAGTTCTAGCAGCTTCCATTTTTCATTATGGAGAATATAAAATTAAGGAAGCGAAAGAATATTTGAATTCTAAGAATGTATCAGTAAGATTATAATATGTTTGAAAACTTAGAGCAGTTAATAAAAATAATTAGAGAAAGAAAGAATTCTTCAAGTAGTGAATCTTACACCAATAAACTTCTCCACGATAAAGATTTGAGTGTTGCAAAAGTTAAAGAAGAAATAGGAGAATTGATCGAAGCTGTAGAAGAAAATTCTAATCAAATCCACGAAGCTGCAGACGTGATTTATCATTTGATGGTTTATCTTGAGGCCAATAACATTAAGATCGAAGATGTAATGAATGAGCTTAAAAAACGTCAAAAATGACCTACGATAAAAATAACATATTCGCAAAAATTTTAAGAGGAGAAATACCTTGTAAAAAAGTTTATGAAAATGACTATGTTTTATCCTTTTATGACATCAATCCTCAAAAAAAAATTCACGTACTGGTAATACCAAAAGGTCCATATATTGATTTAGATCATTTTAATAAGAATGCATCAGATAAAGAAATTATAGAATTCAACAAAGCTATTAGCCATGTATCAAAGCTATTAAACATTTCTAATGAAGAAAGAGGCTATCGTGTCCTCAGCAATATAGGAACTGACGGTGGTCAAGAAGTCCCTCATTTGCATTATCATATATTCGGTGGTGAAAAGATAGGTAAAATGGTTAGTTAAGCTTTCCAATGCCTATAGTAAAAAGATATTTTTTAGAAATTAAAAAAGATAATTTTAAAAAAGATATTGAAGTTAAATTTCCAGATAAAATAAATATTTATTTTCAAAAAGAAAAAGATATTGATTTAAATAAGTTTTTTTACAGACAAATAGGAAAAGAACATTTTTGGCGTGACCGTCTTTTGTGGTCTGATAAAGAATGGCTTAAGTATGTAGGTAATCTAAATTTAGAAACTGGAATTATTAAAAAAGGTGATGATTTAATTGGTTTTTTTGAGCAGGAACATCATAAGTTAAAAAATGAAATTGAACTAATTCAAATGGGTATTTTAAAAGATTATCAGGAAAAAAAATTAGGATCTCTTTTATTGAAATTTATCATAAACGACGCTTTTAAACGCGGTATTGATAGATTGTGGGTGCACACTTGTAGTCTTGATCATAAATTTGCTTTGAATAATTATTTATCTAAAGGTTTTAAAATATTTAAAGAAGAAGAAATAAATTTTGAATATTAGTTAATTGAAGGAATTTTGAATATTCCAGGATCATAGTTGCCATTAATTGACTTTATATTAATAGAAAACAAAATCTCATTATTGAAATTGTCTATTATGCTCCATCCTTTGAAATCATAACTCTTTTTGTCAAAAAAAACTAAAACTTTACTTTCATTTTCATAAGTCAAACTAATGTTTTCACCAATTATAATATCTGCCTCACTAATCAATTGAATAAGCTCTTTCTTGTTTAAAATTTTAGAAAAAGGAGAATTTTTAATAGGATAAAAATATTTTTTATCATATCGTTTATGCAGAACTACTAGTGTTTGATTGTTAATTATAATTTCTTTTTGTTTATCATCATTATAATTGCACTTAAGTTGACTATCAAAAACTAATATACAATTACCGGTTTCTTTTTTTTCATTTGATGCTTGCTCAAAATCAAAATTAAAATTATTTACTTCAAGTAATTGAGCAATAATTAAATTTTTTTCATTAGCAGATAAATTTAATGGATAAATTAAAAAAATAATTATAATTAGAAAAACTTTTTTTAACAAAAATTATAATACCTCTCTTTTACCAACATGGTTAGCTTTGCTCACTATTCCTTTTTCTTCCATCATATCAATAATTCGAGCAGCTCTATTGTAACCAATTTGTAATTTTCTTTGAAGAAAGCTAGTAGATGCCTTACCCTCTGTCTTAATAATTTCTAAAGCCTGGCTGTATAATTCATCTGAGTCCTCATCAGAACTTTCCAAAGTATTACTCTCTTTGTCGTTAATTGTTATTTCATCTATATAATCAGGTTCGCCTTGAGCTCTTAATATATTGGTTATTTTTTCTATTTCTTTTTCAGAAACATAGGGACCATGAATTCTTACAATTCTGTTAGCTGAGGACATAAATAGCATGTCACCATTACCTAATAATTGCTCAGCTCCTTGTTCGCCCAAGATAGTTCTACTGTCAATTTTTGAGCTCACTCTAAAAGAAATTCTTGTTGGAAAATTAGCTTTAATAGTTCCTGTAATTACATCCACACTAGGTCGCTGGGTTGCCATAATAATGTGAATTCCCGCAGCCCTAGCCATTTGAGATAATTTTTGAATATAATTTTCGATTTCTTTTCCTGCAACTAACATCAAATCAGACATTTCGTCGACAACAACAACAATGTAAGGCATCTTAAGTTTATGTTTTGCGTTATATCCATCAATATTTCTTACGCCTTCTTTGCTCATCAATTTGTATCTGCTATTCATTTCTCTAACCGTCCATCCAAGGGCTGAAGCAGCTTTTTTAGAGTCAGTTATGACCGGGCAAAGCAAATGAGGAATACCTTCGTAGGCAGATAATTCTAACATTTTTGGATCTATCAAAATGAATTTACAAAGATCAGGATTAAGTTTGTAAAGTAAAGATACAATAATTGTATTGATGCAAACAGATTTACCAGACCCAGTAGTACCAGCTATCAATAGGTGAGGCATTGAAGTTAAATCACCAATGAGTGGCATACCAGAAATACTTTTGCCTAATGCGATTGGTAATTTAATTTCCTTTTTTTGAAATTTTTCATTCACAACAATTTCTTTTAAATAAACACTTTCTCTCGACTCGTTAGGTATTTCAATACCAACAGTATTCTTCCCAGGTATAGTTGAGACCCTAGCAGAGGTAGAACTTGTATTACGAGCAAGGTCATCTGATAAATTTATAATCTTTGAAACTTTAACACCAGGAGCAGGTTCAAATTCATATAAACTTACTACTGGTCCATTATTAATTTTTTTTATTTTTCCATCAACACCAAAGTCTAGTAAAATTTTTTCAATAAATTCACCCTCAGGTCTATTTTTGGATTGATCTAATAAATTAATTTTTGAAGGTGGCTTTTCTAATAAATCAACAGAGGGAAGTTTAAAGTTTTTAATTTCAATATTTTTAACTGCAGGTTTTTTTGGTTCTAATATTTTATCAAATAAAAAACTTTGTTGAGGTTTATCAATTTTTTCATCATTAATAATGTCTGAGGTATTATCAAAATTATTATTTATATTAGTTTCAATTTTTTCTGATTTTTTAAAGATCTTAAATATTCTTGTAGGATTAAATAAAAAATATTTATAATTTATATTTGAGGCTAATGTAAAAAAAATAAAAGTTAATACTAATAAAATAAAAGGTGTGTAGTCATTATTTATAATTGGCAATTGACTTTGCATCCAATTAAATGTCATTTGACCCACAAATCCTGAGTTGCCATTATCAATTAACCAAAAAGAATTATTGAAGGTTATATAAATAAAAACGCAGCTTGTTATTAGGTAAATAACTAAGAAGAAAAATTTTAATAAAATCTTTGGAATCTGCTTTTTTGCTATTAAGGTTACCCCCCATATTGAAAGCGTTATAAGCACTAAAAAAGAGGATAAACCAAAACTTTGTAGCAAGAAGTCTGCAATCAACCCTCCATAAACACCTAGTAAGTTGTTTATCTTTATTTTTTCTCCTCCAAGCACATAGGTCGGATCGGCAGGGGAATAGGACAGGAAAGAAATAAACAAAAGTATGGCAATACTGATTAATAAAAGCCCAGATAACTCAATAGTTCTGTTTTTTACAAAATCTAAAATATTTTTATAAATCATTGTTCATTTAACGAATCATTTAGTTTACTTTGTATCATTTTTATTAAATTGATAAAAATTTTATAATAATTATGCAAAAAATTTGTATTATTGGTGATGGTATGAGTGGCTTAATAGCTGCTGCAATTCTAGGTCAAGAAAATATTAAAATTGATTTGTATTCATCAAAAGAAAAAAAAATCAAATCAAACAAAGATAATAGAACCACTGCAATTTCAGAAAATAACTATAAATACTTATTAAATAAATTTAATTTACAATCTTCTAAATTTTTTTGGCCATCCAAAGAAGTAAATTTATTTTATGAAAATGATAATCAAATAAAAAACTTTTTGAACTTAAAAGAACAAAATGAAAATTTGATGTACGTTTTTAAAAATAATCAATTTATTAGAATTATAGACCGTATCATTTTAAAAAATAAAAAAATAAAAATTGTAAAAAAAAAAATTGATAAAGTTGATTTTAGCAATGGATCAATTTTAGTAAAAAAACAAAAGTTTAGTTATGATTTAATAGTCTTATGTACAGGTATTAATTCTGATCTTTATAAAAAAATTACAATAAATAGAAACATAGAAAAAAATTATAAAGAAGTTGCTATCACAACAACAATCAAGCATAGATCTGACATTAAGAATGCTAGACAGTATTTCTTAAATGAAGGACCGCTTGCTATTTTACCATTTAGCAATAATAGTTTTTCTGTTGTTTGGAGTATTGATGCTACTTTTTTTGATAAAAATTACAAAATAATAAGAAATGTATTAAAATCAAAAATTCAAACAATTTTAGATAAAATTAAAATTTCATCTATTGATAATATTCATTCTTACCCGCTTTATTTAAATTTGAAGACGAATTATTTTAAAAAAAATGTTTTAATATTAGGTGATGGGCTTCACACCGTTCACCCTATGGCAGGACAAGGGTTTAATCTAGTTATAAGAGATGTAAAGAAGTTATCAGAACTTATTTCTAGAACAGTTAAATTAGGAATATTAATTAGTAATAGTAATATTCTTAAGGATTTCTTTAATTCTAGAAAACCAGAAAATAATATTTTAGGTTTAGGTGTAAACTTAACTAATATGTTTTTTAAAAATAATAAGTATTTCTCACCTTTTAGAAATATTTTATTAGAAAATGTTAAAAACTTTGATTTTGTGAAAAAATTAAGTAAACAAATTTCAAATAAAGGTATTTCTATTTAACTATTGAAGTGTTGTTCTAATTATTGAATTTTCGTGTAAATAAAATTCTATAATTTCTGACAATGTTTTTGCTTTAGAATTTATGTGAATTGACTCTAAAATTGTCTGCTTTTCCTCGTTTGAAATCGGTGCGATCATCGCCAGCGTATTAATTTTCTGATTTAAATCTAATTTTTCAAATTCATTCCAATTAAGCATCAATCCATTCTTTTTAAAAAAAATTTTAGTTTTTTCGTAAAGTTTATTTAATTCATTAATTGGCTCACTAATTATTTTCTCATCAAGATCGTCTGAAAATTTTTCGTAGCTAACTTCAAATTCTCTATATAGTTTGTCGTTATTAATTTCTGTCTGAATTTGAAATCGACTTACTCCCACCAAATTAACTAAAATTCTTCCATCTTTAGTTTGTTTGTGTTCAATAATTTTTCCAAGACAACCAACAGAATAAACATTTGAAGTTTCATTTTTAGCCTGAATCATTCCCATATATTTATTTGTTTTCATAGCATCACTCACTAAGGATAAGTATCTTGGTTCAAATATATTTAGGGGTAAATTAGTATTTGGAAAAAAAATTACTCCACTTAGTGGGAACACAGGAATAATATTAGGAAGTTTAGAATTCATTATATTAAATTATAATAGATAAATTGATTTTACCCTAGTGACAATATTGTAAAATTTATAAATGTTGACCAGCTTAAATTTAATGTAATATACTAATTATGTTTTGCGGGCATAGCTCAGTGGTAGAGCGTCTCGTTGCCAACGAGAAGGTCGAGGGTTCGAGCCCCTTTGCCCGCTCCATATAAAATCAATGGACCCTTTACATAAAAAAAAATGCGTTGCCTGTGATGGTAATACAATTCCTTTTGATGTTAGTGAAATTCATAAATATCTAAAAAAAGTTGATGGTTGGGATGTAAAAAATAATAATGAAAATTATTATTTAGAAAAAGAATTTAAATTTAAAAACTTTATAGATAGCCAAGCTTTTGTAAATAAAATAGGCGATATAGCTGAAACAGAAGGACATCACCCAGATCTACATTTTGGTTGGGGATATGCAAAAGTTAAAATATTTACTCATGCTATAAAAGGGTTGGCAGAAAGTGATTTTATTTTAGCAGCTAAAATTGACCAGATTAATTAATGATTAAAGTGCCTGATATTTGTAAAAATCATTTTTGCTTTTACCTTATCAGCTGCATTAATTACTTCTTGGTCACGAATTGATCCACCAGGCTGCACAATCGTTCTGACTCCTGCATTTGTTAATAATTTAACTCCATCTGCAAATGGAAAAAAAGCATCTGATGCAACGATTGAATTTTTAATTTTTTTTGGTTGAAAAAGCTTTGCTTTTTGTATGGCTATTTTACAACTATCTAATCGGCTAGGCTGTCCAGCGCCTATACCAATTGTAGAAAAGTTATTAGTCAAAACAATAGCATTAGATTTTACAAATTTAGAAATATTAAATGCAAATTCCATTTCTTTGATTTCTTTTACTGAAGGTTTATTTTTTGTAACAACTTTAAGAATTTTTTTATTAAAAATAGATTTATCTTTGTCTTGTAATAAGAAAGAACCATCAAAATTTTTAATTGTTGTATGATTTTTTGGTTTATATTTTGAAATGTCTATTACTCTTAAATTTTTCTTTTTTTTAAGTATTTGCAAGGCATCTTTATCAAATCCTCTTGCCAAAATGACTTCTAAAAAATTTTTATTTATTTCTTGAGCTATGTTTTTGTTAATTTTATAATTACAAGCAATTACCCCACCAAAAGCACTTACAGGGTCACAAGCATAAGCATTTTTAAAGGAATGAAGAGCACTTTTATTAATAGAAACGCCACATGGGTTTGCATGTTTTATAATCACTGTTCCTGAAATTTTTTTAAAGGAAGACAGGATTTCTAGAGAAGCAAAAATATCATTATAGTTGTTATAACTGAGTTCTTTGCCGTTAAGTTGCTGAAGGCCCAGTTCTTTGTCATTGTAATCACTTATGTAGATTGAACTTTTTTGATGTGGGTTTTCTCCATATCTAAGTTCTTTAAATCTCCTTCCAAATATTGTTTTTCTCTCAGGAAACTTGATATTTAGTTTTTTGTTAAACCAATTAGCTATCATGGCATCATAATACGCTGTTAAACCAAAGGCTTTACTGGACATGTATTCTCTAAAATTTAGAGAGGTTTTACCTTTATTTTTTTCAATTTCATTAATTAGATCAGCATAATCGCTTTTATTCGTTACAATTAAAACATTTTTAAAATTTTTAGCTGCAGCCCTGACCATTGTTGGTCCACCAATGTCAATGTTTTCAATAATCTCTTTATTATTTTTTGAGTTTAAAACAATTTTTTGAAATGGATAAAAATTTACAATAATTAAATCTAATGACGGAAATTTCTGTTTCGTCATTTCTTTTGCATGTTTTTTATTTGTACGATCATGAAGTATGCCAGCGTGAATTTTAGGGTGTAAGGTTTTAACTCTGCCATCTAACATTTCTTTAAAGCCAGTATAGGTAGATACTTCAGTGCAAGGATAGCCTAATTGTTTTATCGTATTATAGGTTCCACCTGAGCTAATTATTTTAACTTTGTATTTATTTAAAGTTTTAAGAACATTTGATAAATCAGTTTTATCTGAAACAGAAATTAAAGCTGTTTTTATTTTTTGCTTCATTTTAATTATTTTTCAATAGTTCCCATTTAATGTTTTTGTTCTCATTTTTTGCTAAAGTCCCAGAAATCGTTATACAAAAATTATTAACTATTTGATTTCTTCCTAAAAATATACTTTTTTCTAAGCTTAAATTTTCACCATTAGCCTTAAAAATTAACGATTTATTTTTTTCAATTTGAATAAGGATTGAATTTTTACCCATAGTTTGAACAGCTGTAATTCCTGGGTAAAGATGGAATCTAATATTATAAATATTTTCTTGATTTGAGGGCAATCCGTTTACAGTTAGCTTGTCTTCACCTGTTAAATTATTATTTTTTTTATCTATTTGTATTAATCTTTCGTGAATATAATTAAATTTTTTTTCATAACCGTTGTGTTTAGCTGAAATTTTTATGAAATTATTTTCATCTTCATATTTATTATCGTAAACTTTAAAAGAAGAAGTAATTGCAGAGCCAAAGGCCTTACTAATGATATTATTACTTTCGAATTTTACAATAGAGGTTTCATTTAACGTTAATGTTGATTGAGCCGAAGTTAATCTGCTTATTAATTCAATTTTAGAAGATATTTTATTTCCATAACCACAGTTTGTAATAATTTTTTTATTTTCTATAAAATATTCAAATGCAAGAGGCCCAGATTGATAGTTATTAGAAAATGTTTTTTTTGGTGGAGAACCCGCATCAAAAAAAAGTAAGTTTTTTTTCCCTCTGGCAACATAAATATCTGCAATTTTATTCTTTTCCTGTTTAGGATGATAATCTAAACCTTTAAGATACTCTATGTAGCCATCTGTTTTGAATTCACTAGCGCCATTAAATAAAGGATTTTTATTTGTAGGTGTTTTAAGTGAGAATACACAATCGACTAATTTTTCCACTATATCATCTAGGTAATCAGGAATATATTCCTGAGCATCTTTGCAACATTCTTTAATCAAGATTAAAAATTTTGAACATTGAACTAAATCATAGATATTTCTATTTTTAGGGCTCCCATCATTATTGAAGAAATCTTCTACAATATTTTTTAGTAATTTAAGCCCAAGCTCGAAGTTAGTATTATATTCTTTAAACACTAATCCAGACAATATTATCGCAGATATAATTTCAATTTTTTTACTAGGGTCATTTTCATAGTTAATATTCTTTTTTAAATGATTAACTTGAGAAATGATCGAGTTAAAAAACTTTTCTTTAAAGGGCTTATCAGCGTGATTAAGTATTATATCTGCATTTAGAATCCAAGCTAGGACTCGTTTACTTATAATTAAATTTTGCCAATTTTTGTTGTTAAATTTATTATTTTTAGTTACCCAACTAGCAATAATTTTTTGAATAGTTTCACCATCATTTTTTCTATTGATGAGGTTTAGCCAAAAAAAACTGTTTAAATCTTTTTCTTCTTTTTCATCTTTATAATCATACCAAAATTTTTCAGGATCAATTTTTGATAGTCTGTACGTAAAAATCTTTTGATTAATAAATGAAGAAAGCAAGTAAGGATTAGGATAAAAATAAAATTGTTCTGGAGTCTTAGCTTTTAAAGAGTTGTTATAAAAGCTTGTAGAAAAATATAATTGCTTAAAAAAACGTAAGCAAATAATCCTTAATGCTAATAAGTTAAAGTAGCCCGCCTTGAGGTTAAGCATTAATTTGTTCTAAGTAACTGAATATTTTTTTGGAGGTTGCCACCGTTTTCTTTAAACACGGTTGAGCCAGAAACTAGGATGTTTGCGCCAAAATCTTTTGCTTTTTTACTATTATCAAAATTAATACCTCCATCAATTTCAATATCTACTTTTAGTTTTTTTTGTTCTACAATCTCTCTAAGTGACTTCATTTTGTCTAAAACTTCAGGCATAAATTTTTGGCCACCAAATCCAGGATTTACACTCATAATTAAAATTAAATCTATCTCATTTAAATAGTTTTCGATTAAACTTATTGGAGACAAGGGCTTAAGCGATACGCCAACTTTTTTGCCATGACTTCTAATTAACTTTATTGTTTTAGAAATATCTTCTGTTGCCTCGGGATGAAAAGTGATGATATCTGCTCCTGCTTCAGCAAAATCTTTTATAAAGGGATCAACCGGCGCTATCATTAAGTGCACGTCAAAAGTTAATTTCGTCACCGGTCTTAGTCTTTTTATAACCTCAGGTCCTATAGTTATATTTGGTACGAAATGACCATCCATAACATCAATATGAATATAATCAGCTCCCGCTTTTTCTAACGATACGATTTCTTCACCTAGTTTGCTAAAATCAGCAGATAAAATACTTGGAGAAATTTTGATTGGAGCACTCATTACTACTTATATATTTTAATTTTCGATCTTGTCAAAAAGTGATTTAGTTAAATAGTGTATAAATTGTTCTAGCAAAATCGCTTTCAAGTGGAAAAGAGAGCATTCCCATAACAGAATAACCTAATAAATAAGGCATCAAATAAAATCTAAATAAGTAAAAAAACCAAGCCACATATAATGGTATGATCGGAGCAGCCAAGAAAGATGGTGTTATAAATCTAAATAAATTAATGAATGGTTGAGTAATTTTGACAAACATTCTCATGAAAAAAAATGCCGAGTCTTCTCTTTGGAAAATATTCATTGCAGACCTGCCAATAAGTGTCCACATAATCATTCCTAAGAAATAGTCTAATATAATTATCCAAGTTGCCATAAGTCAAAGTATCATTTTTTGAGATAAAAAAAAGGGGCGAATAAATCGCCCCTTTAATTTTTTAAATTAAAATGTTTTAGTGTTGTCTAGATATAACAGGTTTCCCTGAAGGTACTCGACAATCATCTACCATTTTTTGAGTAGCGGCATCCGGTTCTTTCGTCATTAATGAAACAACAACCATAGCTACTAAGCTTACAGATGCACCAATGATTCCAAATCTTAAGTGGTCAATTTGCAACCAAGGTGTGTTGTTCATAAACGCCGGTGCTACATAAATAAGGTAAGCAGTTCCTGATGCTAATCCTAATAGGATACCAGCAATTGCTCCTTCTCTTGTAGCTCTCTTCCACCATACACCAAGTACAAGTGGGAAGAATAAACCAGACATTGCAAAGTCAAATGCCCATGCAACAGCTCCTAAGATACCGGTTAGTCTCATAGATGCGATGTAAGCACCAAGAGCACCAATAACAACTAGAAGCACACGCGCGGCAAGTAATCTTTTTCTAACATCCGCTTTTGGATCAATGATTTTGTAGTAAATATCATGTGATAAAGCGTTTGCTATCGCAAGAATTAATCCGTCCGCAGTTGACATCGCAGCAGCCATACCACCCGCAGCAACTAACCCTGAAATTACATAAGGTAAGCCTGCTACTTCTGGCGTTGCTAATACAACAACGTCACCTCGCATGAACCATTCATTTAATTGCAATATACCATCATTGTTAAAGTCAGCTATGTAAGCTTGTTTAACTGCAATCCAATTTTTAACCCAATCTATGTTCTGAACATCAGAAATAGATTTACCAATAATTCCAGTTGGTAGATTTGGATCTATCAACGAAATTTTTGATAATGTAGCTAACATTGGAGCTGATGAATAAAGCAAGAAAATAAAGAATAGCGACCATGCTACTGATTTTCTAGCTGATTTAACAGAAGGAGTTGTAAAGTATCTCATAAGAATATGAGGTAACGATGCAGTTCCCACCATCATACAAATCGCAAGCGAAATGTATTTCCAAGCTGATCCAGCTGGCACAGCAGAGTGTGCTGTACTAATTGAAGCTAAACCTCCTGGAACGCCAGCAGCTTTAACAGCGTCGGCACTATTTTTCACTAAACCATATTGAGCTTCAAGTTCAGCAATTCTCGCAACTTCAGGTCCTAATTGGAAGTGTGGAATAATTCCAAATCCAAACTTGTTACTAATCCAGAATACTGGAAGTAAGTAAGCAATGATCAGTACGATATATTGTGCTACTTGAGTCCATGTTACGGCTCTCATTCCTCCAAGCATTGAACACATTAAGATACTTAATAAACCAATCCAAACACCTTGTTCGAATGGTATGCCTAAGAATCTTGATGCAATTGTACCTGTAGCATTAATTTGTGCAGTCACGTAAGTGAATGAAGCTATTACTAAAACTAATACCGCACAGAAACGAACAAAGTTTCCGCCGTATCTTGTTCCAATAAAGTCAGGCACCGTGTAACAACCAAACTTTCTAAGGTATGGAGCTAGTAAAGCTGCAACAAGCACGTATCCGCCTGTCCAACCTACTAAGAAAGCCATATAGATGTAACCACCGAAGTAAATCCCACCTGCCATCGCAACGAAAGAAGCACCAGACATCCAATCGGCTGCTGTTGCCATTCCGTTAAATACAGTTGGAACTTCTCGTCCAGCTACATAATAAGCATCTACTTGTACGGTTCTTGATAACCAGCCAATCAAGGCATAGATTAAAACTGTAAAAGCTAAGAATAACTGTCCAATTGTTTTGGCACTTACTCCTGAAGACTCAAGAATAGCCATCAATAAGATGAATACTATGAATCCTCCTGTATACAGACCGTAGATTTTTGGAAGGTTTTGAATAAATCCGCCTTTAAGCATTAATCATCCTCCCTTTCTCCGAAACCAAATTCTTCATCGATATCTTCTTGTTTACCCGACATCCAGAATATCAAAATGATGAAAGCCGCAAGCGAACCTTGAGCTGTCATATAATATGCTAGAGGATATCCAAGAAAACTTGCTGAGTTTAAGCTTTCACCAAACATAAACACAACTGTCGAAAAGAAAAACCAAATTGCCAATGTTACTATCATATGGCTCTTTGTCTTCTCAAAATGAGCATCTTTATTACTCATATGTTTCCCCCTTTTATTAACGTTTGTTAATTAACTTGTTAACTATGGCAAAGATCATACTCATCTAAAAATGAATTAAAAGTTAAAAAAAGCCAAAAAAACCTATAATAATCTTGATATATTAATTAAATAATTGAAAGAACAACTTGAAATTGAACATCCAGGCAGTTTTAGAAAGTATTAAAAAAGGCGTACAAGACATCGTAGATCAAGTACTTGCTTCTTTTAAAATAAGTAAAAAAATTACATCTCTTCAATCTGAAGATCAAATAAAGCTTTTTATTCAACAAAGATCCGCCTACGTTACTCAAACAACACTTTACGGTTATTTAAAAACTCGAATAGGCACAAGGTATCTCTCTATGTTTGAAGACAAAGTGTTTTCAGAGTCCATTGATATAGCAAAATGGAATATTTACGTAACAGCTTTAGCTGATTGTACACTTTACGTGCATTCTTACTTGGTTGCAAAAAAAGGTTTAAAGGAAAACAGTGCAGAAAAAATTTTTAACGAAATCATTGAGGATGAAAAAAAGAATGGTCTTAATGAAAAACTAGCTAATGAAACAAAAATAGAATTTGCTCAAAGATTAAGAGAAGTTAATTGGCAAAGTTATTATGCAGAAGATCCATTTATAAAAAGTGGTTATGCTCTTTACCGATGGTCACCTATTGCGGATGAGCTTAAAGTGCTTGATAAAGAAATCGTGTTAAATTCAATAATGTTAAAATGGAATTTAGTTAAGAATGAATTTTTAGAGTTAACTGATAAGTTTGAAAATATTTAATTTCTATTTTTTCTATTCTCAACTAGAGAGCTTACTACACTAGGATCTGCTAGCGTTGTCGTATCCCCTAGATCTTCATGTTGATTAGCCGCAATCTTTCTTAAAATTCTTCTCATAATTTTTCCAGATCTAGTTTTAGGAAGTCCTGGTGCAAATTGAATGATATCCGGCGTTGCTAATGGACCAATTTGTTTTCTTACCCAAAGCTTTAGATCTCTTTCAAGATCGCCACTCGGTTGTTCGCTAGCCTTTAGAGTTACATAACAGTAAAGAGCATTACCTTTGATATCGTGAGGGAAACCTACGACCGCAGCTTCTGCTACTTTAGGATGAGCCACAAAAGCACTTTCTATTTCTGCTGTTCCCAAATTATGTCCTGATACAATAATAACGTCATCTACTCGTCCCGTAATCCAATAGTAACCATCTTTATCTCTTCGCGCACCATCACCAGTAAAGTATTTTCCATCATATTGAGAAAAATATGTATCTATAAATCTTTGGTGATCACCATAAACAGTTCGCATTTGTCCAGGCCAAGAAGCGGCTAAACATAATTTACCTTCCCCTTCACCTTTAATTGGTTTTCCTTTTTCATCGATAATTTCTGGTTTAATTCCATAAAAAGGTTTTGTTGCAGAACCAGGTTTTAAATCTATAGCCCCTGGTTGTGCTGAAATTAAAATTCCACCTGTCTCAGTTTGCCACCAAGTGTCGACGATCGGACATCTTGAGTCACCAACTACTTTATAATACCACATCCAGGCTTCTGGGTTGATTGGCTCACCGACCGTGCCTAATAATTTTAAAGATTTTCGGCTTGTAGATTTAACAAAAGAGTCTCCTTCTTTCATTAAAGCTCGAATTGCAGTTGGAGCAGTATAAAAAATATTAACTTTGTATTTATCAATAACCTGCCACCATCTTGAACTATCAGGATAATTTGGAATTCCTTCAAACATTATAGTAGTCGCAGCATTAGATAATGGTCCGTATATAATATAGCTATGACCTGTGACCCATCCAATATCAGCTGTGCACCAGTAAACATCTTTTGGTTTGTAATCAAAAATATATTGGTGTGTCATTGATGCATAAACCATGTAGCCCCCAGTAGTATGCATTACTCCTTTAGGTTTTCCCGTTGAACCAGAAGTGTAAAGAATAAATAATGGGTCTTCAGCATCCATAACTTCAGGATCACATTTTGCAGAAGCAGAGCTCATTAACTTGTCATAAGAAACATCTCTGTCATCATGCCAATTAACTTCACCGCCCGTATGTTTAATCACTAAACATTTTTTTACGTTAGGACATTGTTCAAGCGCCTCATCAGCTATTTTTTTAAGTGGTATTGTTTTTCCACCTCTTAAACCTTCATCTGCCGTTATTAGGAATTCTGAATCACAGTTATTAATTCTCGTAGCTATTGAGTCAGCAGAAAAACCTCCAAAAATGATTGAGTGAACCGCACCAATTCTTGCGCATGCTAGCATTACATAAGCCAGCTGAGGTATCATTGTTAAATATATTGTAACCTTATCTCCTTTTTTAACTCCAATGCTTTTAAGTACATTCGCTGCTTTACAAACATTTTTATGTAAGTCCCTGTAAGAAATTTCTTGAGAATTTTTTGGATCATCACCAACCCAAATGATAGCTGTTTTTTTTCCGTATTTTTTTAAGTGACGGTCGATACAATTTGCTGAAGCGTTAAGTTTACCATCATAAAACCACTTAATTTTAACATCTGTTTTACTGTATTTAACGTCTTTAATTTTTTTGTAAGGTTTTATCCAAGTAATTCTTTTTCCTTCTTTTTTCCAAAAATCATCATTTTTTTTTATCGAATGATTATATTTTTTTGTGTAAGTATTTTTATTTACATACGCTTTAGCAGCCCATTGCTTTGGAACTTTAAAGATTAATTCTTCTTCGTGATTATTTTTAGTAGAAGACTTTGGTTGTTTAAGTTTAATCTTCTTTTTTTTAGTTTTTTTTGTGCTTTTTTTCTTTTTTTTGGGCATAGCTCTAAAAAATTTTATTTTAAATCTTACTCATCTTATTTATTATTTTCCAGCTTTTTAAGTCAATTGGCATAACTGATAATCTACTTTGTTTAATAAGAGGCAAATGGCTTATTTCTTTTGTGTTTTTTATCATTTCAAGGCTAATGGGCTTTTTTAATTTTTCTTTAAATTTAATTTGCACTGCAACAAATCGACCTTTTTTATCTGTTTTATCTGGAAAGGCAGTTTTGATGACCTCAACAATTCCAACAATCTCTTTACCAATATTAGAGTGATAAAAAAAACATAAATCACCTTTTTGCATTTTTTTTAAATTATTTGCTGCCTGATAGTTTCTAACGCCATCCCAAGTTGCGCCCTTAGCACCTGACTTAATTTGCTGATCAATTGACCACACATCAGGCTCAGACTTTACTAACCAATAATTTCTTTTCATTATAAACTCATAACATAATTGAAAAATGTTTTAAAAGAATTACAATCAGATATACTTATTAAACAATGAATAAAAAAAGATTAACAGCAAAAGATTTTGATCAAAGAATTTTAGAACTTTATGATCATTACGCTCATGGCAAAATTACTAAAAGAGATTTTTTAAAAAGCATTGGTAAATATACTGCTACAGGAGTAACTGCTTTAAGTGTTTTTAACAGTCTAATTCCAAATTATGCTTACGCCGAGCAAGTAAGTTTTAACGATCCAGATATTAAAGCAAATTATATTAGTTATAAAAGTGAAAATGGTAATGGAGAAATAAAAGGTTATTTTGTAAAACCTGCAGCAACAAAAGATAAAACGCCTGCAGTTTTGGTTGTACATGAAAACAGAGGTTTGAATCCATACATTAAAGATGTCGCTCGTAGAATTGCAAAAGCAGGATTCATTGCTCTTGCTCCGGATGGATTAAGTTCGTTAGGAGGGTATCCAGGAAACGATTCAGATGGAAAAGACATGCAAAGTAAGATTGATAACAAAAAACTTTTAAATGACTTTTTTAATGGTTTTGAATTTTTACATGATCATGCCGAGGTTGCAAAAGTTGGAGCTGTAGGATTTTGTTATGGAGGAGGAGTTTGTAATGCTTTAGCTGTTGCTTATCCTGAACTTTCAGCGTCGGTTCCTTTTTATGGCAGCCAAGCCAAAGCCGAAGATGTGCCAAGAATTAAAGCTCCGCTTTTATTACATTATGCAGAGCTAGATGAAAGAATAAATAAAGGTTGGCCCGATTATGAAGCTGCCTTGAAGGCAAACAAAAAAGTTTACACTGCACATATTTACAAGGGATGTAATCATGGTTTTCACAACGACTCTACACCAAGGTATGACAAAACTAATGCTGACTTAGCATGGAAAAGAACAATTGAATTTTTTGAAAAGAATTTAGCTTAATTTTTTTATTTCAGCTTGTGCTGCAGTTAATCTAGCAATTGGAACCCTAAAAGGTGAACAGGAAACATAGTTAAGACCAACTTTAGAGCAAAACTCAATACTTTTTGGATCTCCACCATGCTCTCCACAAATTCCAAGTTTGAGATTTTTATTATTTTGTCTGCCTTTAGATGAGGCAATTTTTATTAATTCTCCAACGCCGTTTTGATCAAGGCTAACAAAAGGATCAACCTCAAAAATTTTATTATTAATATAATCATTTAAAAATTTTCCAGAATCATCTCTGCTAATTCCATATGTTGTTTGAGTTAAATCATTTGTTCCAAAACTAAAAAAATCAGCAAATTTAGATATCTCACTTGCTTGAAGGGCGGCTCTTGGTAATTCGATCATTGTCCCTACGATATAATCTAACTTAGTTTTATGCTTAGCTTCGATTTTTTTTGCTGTTCGATCAACTAATGCTCTTAAAATTTTTAATTCAATATCTGTAGAGATAAGTGGAATCATAATTTCAGCTATGGCAGATTTAGTTTTTTCTCTTTTACATTCTACCAAGGCTTCAAAAATCGCCTCACATTGCATTTCGTAAATTTCTGGAAATGATATTCCAAGCCTACACCCCCTATGACCCAGCATCGGATTTTGTTCATGAAGTTCTTCTGTTCTGTCCTTAATCTCCTTGTGATCCATACCTAGAGAGTTAGCTACTTCTTCAATTTCTTTATCAGTCTTAGGCAAAAATTCATGCAATGGTGGATCAAGTAATCTAATCGTTACAGGTAAGCCATTCATAACTTTAAAAATTTTTTTAAAATCATTTTTTTGATAAGGGAGTAATTTTGCTAATGCTTTATTTCTATCTTCTTTTGATTTAGATAAAATCATTTCACGAACAGAAAGTATTCTTTCTTGATCAAAAAACATATGTTCCGTTCGACAAAGCCCGATACCTTCTGCTCCAAATTCCCTAGCTACCTTGGAGTCTTTTTCTGTTTCAGCGTTGGTTCTAATATTTAATTTTCTAAATTGATCTGACCAACTCATTACCGTTGAGAAATATCCTGATATTTTTGGTTGAACTGTAGGTACCGTTCCTAAAATAACCTCACCACTTGTTCCATCTATCGTAATAGTCTCGCCTTCTTTAACTGTTACATTTCCCGCTCTGAATTGCTTTGCTTTATAATCAATTGTGATTTCACTCGAGCCAGAAACACAAGGTCTTCCCATGCCTCTAGCCACAACAGCGGCATGACTTGTCATCCCGCCTCGCGCAGTTAAAATTCCCTTAGCAGCATGCATACCGTGAATATCTTCTGGTGATGTTTCTATTCTAACCAATATTGTATTTTGCATCATTCCATTAAGTCTTTCTGCTTCCTCCGCTGTAAAAACCACTTTGCCAGAAGCTGCACCAGGCGATGCAGGAAGTCCTTTGGCAATTATTTTTTTCTCAACAGTTTTATCTAAAGTTGGATGAAGTAAAGTATCTAAGGAGTTTGGATCAATTCTTAAAAGAGCTTCTTTCTTTGAAATTAATTTTTCTTTTGTCATATCAACAGCAATTTTAATTGCAGCTTCCGCTGTCCTCTTCCCAGATCTTGTTTGTAGAATCCAAAGTTTTTTGTTTTCAACTGTAAACTCAACATCTTGCATGTCTTTGTAATGTTTTTCTAATTTGAATAATGTATTTTTTAAATCGCGATAAACATTTGGCATAGTCTCTTCCATAGACAACTCTTTTGCACCTGATGCTTTTTTTGCTCTTACTGTAATGTGTTGTGGAGTTCTGGTTCCTGCAACAACATCTTCACCTTGAGCATTAATCAAATACTCGCCAAAAAAATTTTTTTCACCTGTAGAAGGATTTCTAGTGAAGACCACACCAGTTGAACAATCATTACCCATGTTACCAAAAACCATCGATTGAACATTAACAGCTGTGCCCCAATGGTCAGGAATTCGATTTAATTTTCTATATGTTTTAGCCCTTTGACTTTCCCAAGATAAAAATACGGCACTAATAGCTCCAATTAATTGATCCTGAACATTTTGCGGAAAATCTTTTTTTGTTTTCTTTTTTACAATATCTTTAAACCTGACAATCAATTCATCCCAATCTTCTTCATCAAGCTCTGTATCTAATAAAACACCCTTATTTAATTTTTGGTTATCAATCATATCTTCAAATAAATGCCCCTCAATATTTAAAACTACGTTGCTATACATTTGAATAAACCTTCGGTAACTATCTTTAGCAAATCGTTCGTTAGATGTTTTTTTTGCTAAGGCTATAACTGTTTTGTCATTAAGCCCAAGGTTTAAAATGGTGTCCATCATACCCGGCATTGAAATTCTTGCACCTGATCTTACCGATACTAAGAGAGGATTTTTTAAATCTCCAAATTTTTTTCCTGTTAATTTTTCAATATTTTTAAGCTCTACGTTAATTTTTTTTATAAGCTGAGTAGGAAGTTTTTTTTTATTTTTATAAAAAAGATCACAAACTTCTGTTGAAATAATAAAACCAGGAGGAACTGGTAAACCAAGCCTTCCCATTTCAGCTAAGTTTGCACCTTTTCCGCCTAAAATATTTTTAGGATTTTTAATTTTTTGAATTTTTTTGTCTTTAAAGCTAAAAATTAAATTGTTCAAATAAACCTCTTTGATTTATTAGATCCTTGTAACAAATAAGAGCTTAAAAATATATGCAACATAATCGACCAAAAATTTTTTGCTGAATGAATTTACAATTAAAAATTGTAAAATTTGAAGATTTTATAATTTCACGCCAGGGCCTTTTAAGTATTTAGCATCAGGGTCTAAAGGCCATCTAGATCTTGCAGCAAAATCTAACTTATCAATTAATTTTTTTTTGAATTTTTTAATTCCAGCCCAGGCAATCATTGCTGCATTGTCTCCACAAAATTTTATATCTGGGAACAATGGATTAAAATTCATCTCCTCACAAACTTGAGATAATGTTTTTCTTATAGATTGATTAGCAGCTACTCCACCCGCAACAATGAATGGGATATTTTTTTCTAATGAGGTTTTACTTTTAAACTGGTTCATTGCTTCTTTCGTTTTCTTTTTTAAAATTTGATTAATCGTATATTGAAAAGAAGCAGCTAGGTTATATTTTAATTGAATGTCATTATTTATATTTTTTGACTCTCTTAAAACAGCAGTTTTCAACCCAGCAAATGAAAGATTACAACCAGCCTTATTAATGATGGGCTCAGGTAATTTATAATACTTTTCATCACCTAATTTTGCGTATTTTTCCACATTGGGCCCGCCCGGATAACCCAGGTCTAACATTTTTGCGGTCTTATCAAACGCTTCACCCAAAGCATCATCTATTGTTGTACCAAGTTGCTCATATTTATTTACATCATGCACAATTAAATATTGTGAGTGACCGCCAGAAATTAGTAACAGTAGATAAGGAAAAGTGAGATTGTGTTCCAAGCCTGGGCTTAAAGCATGTCCTTCTAGATGATTAACTGCAACGAAAGGTTTTTTTGAAAAAGCAGCAATTGATTTTCCCACATTAAGCCCAACGGTTAAACATACAATCAAACCAGGACCTGCTGTTGCAGCAATGCCATCTAATTCCTCAATATTTTTTTTACTTTCAGTTAAAGCTTTTTTGATTATGAAATCTATATTTTCAATGTGTGCTCGAGCTGCTAACTCTGGAACAACTCCACCAAATTTTTCATGTTCTTTTATTTGACTTGAAACGATATTGGACAGAATATTTGCTGATCCATCTTCATTTTCTTGAATTACAGCTGCAGCTGTCTCGTCGCAACTTGTTTCAATACCTAAAAATGTAATATTTTTTTTCATAAATTTCTGAACACAATATAAGAATAGTATAAAATAAAAGCTTAAAATATATAAATTAATAATGAAAAAAATAGTAATTGGTGCCAGAGGAAGCAAACTTTCTTTAGCTTATGCTAATAGAGTCAAAGATCTTCTCTTAAAAAATGAGAATAATTTATCTGCTGAAAGTATAGTGATAAAAACTATCAAGACTTCCGGAGACATATTTTATGACAAAAAACTTTCTGAGATAGGTGGAAAAAATTTATTTTGTAAAGAGATCGAAGAATGCTTACTTAAAAATGAAATAGATATCGCGGTGCATTCTTTAAAGGATATGGCTTCAGAAGAAATTGATACTTTGCATATTGGAGCATACATAGAAAGAAATGACCCCAGAGACGCTTTTATAAGTTTAAAATTTAATCATATTGATGAATTAAAACAAGGTGTTGTAGGATCAAGTTCAAGACGTAGAGATTTGCAATTAAAACTATTAAATAAAAACATTTTAGTTAAAAACATAAGAGGCAATGTTGATACCAGAATCCAAAAATTAAAAGATGGATTATATGATGGGATCATTTTAGCTTTAGCGGGAATTAATTCTTTAAATCTACAAAATAATGTTAAACAAATTTTTTCTACAGATGAAATGATACCTGCAGTTGGCCAAGGTATTATTGCTGTACAGTGTAAAAAAGAAAGTTCAGAAATTATTAATCTACTTAAAAAAATTGATCATCCGCCTACAAGATTATGTGCTGTTGCTGAGCGAAGTTTATTAAAAACTATTGGAGGAGATTGCGATACAGCCGTTGGGGGATTGGCCATAATTGAAAATAATTCTTTAATATTACATGCCCAACTTTTTTCTGATGATGGAAAAGAAGTATTTAATTTTAAGTCATCCAGCCAACAAGATCAAAGTGAAAGTCTTGGTAAAACTGTAGGTTTAGAAATTTTAAAAAAAGCAGGAAATCATTTTAAAAAAAATTAATGAATATTTTAATTACCAGACCCTTGATTGACACGGAAGATTTGATGCAAAAATTATTTTCAACAGATCATAAAATTTTTCATTTACCTACATTAAAAATTTCATCAAATCATATGGATCCTGTAAATTCAGACGAGTTTGATGCATTTATATTTACAAGTGCTAACGCGATTAGAAATTTACAATTAAAAAATAATAATAAAAAAATTCATTGTTTTTGTGTGGGCTCAATCACTGAAAAAATTGCAAGGCAAAATGGATTTGTTAATACTTATTCTGCAGGCGGAACTGTTAATGCGTTAAAAAATCTAATTTTAGTTTCAGATAAATTAAAAAAAAATTCTAAAATTGCATATTTTTGTGGCGATCATATTTCTTTTGATCTTGAAGCTGAGTTAAGCAAAGAAGGATACAAATTAAAAAAAATTATTAATTATCGTTCTGAAATGATTACTGAAATTAATCAAGAAAACAAAAAGCTATTAGAGCAATTTCCTCCGGATTTGATTTATATTTATTCAGCAAGAAGCGCAGAAAGCTTTATAGGCTTGGCAAAAAATTATAATTTGATCCCGTTAATGACACATTCTACTATTATGTGTATAAGTGAAAAAGTAGCAAAAATATTTAAGTCGCTAGGATGGAAAAAAATAGAAATTTTTAATCCCGGGGACGAAATGGCAAAATTATAAACAATAATTAAATGAACGTTTTTGAAAATTTTAAAAATCTATTTTTAGAAGTTTGGAAGAGTGGTGTTTCCGGAATAAATATTTCTGAAATTATAATTGCCTTAATAATTTTTACATTTTTTCTTTTTCTAAGAGGCGTATTTGCTAAATTCATTGTTAAAAGATTAGAAAATTTTGTTTTAAAATCATCAAATAAATTTGATAACTCACTTGTCAATTCAATGGAAGGACCTGCTAAGTTCTTTCCCATCGTTATAGGTTTTTTTGTTGCCACAAGTTACGTAAGTGTTGAGAGTAATGCGATAGATACAATCAATAGATCTTTAATTACAATCTTAATTTTTTGGACCTTTCATCAAGCTGTGGGCCCTTTTTCCGTAGTCATAAAATCAATTGAAGGATTACTTTCAAAGGATTTAATTAATTGGATTATTAACGCAATTAAAGTTTTAATTTTAATATTAGGTTTAGCTGCTGTTTTAGAACTTTGGGGAATAAAAATTGGTCCTATCATTGCCGGGCTCGGTTTATTTGGTGTTGCCGTGGCTTTAGGAGCTCAAGATTTATTTAAAAACTTAATATCTGGTATTTTGGTTTTAATTGAAAAAAGATTTCAAGTTGGTGATTGGATTTTTGTTGAGGGCGTTATCGAAGGCACGGTCGAACGCATTGGATTTAGATCAACAGTGGTTCGACGTTTTGATAAATCACTCGCTACTATTCCTAATTTTCAATTTGCAGAAAATGCAGTTGTAAATAATTCTTTAATTACGAACAGAAGAGTTAATTGGGTTATTGGATTAGAGTATAGAACTACAGCTGACCAGCTCAAATTAATCAAAGATCAAATTGAAAATTATATAAAAAACAATAAAGATTTTGTCGTTTCCGAAGATACTTTATTGTCAGTTAAAATTGAACAATTTGCAGCAAGCTCAA
>ERZ891134.757-NODE-757-length-24968-cov-8.468270_pt1 | contig 24968 bp, 22 predicted proteins | sample MGYA00520888_ERZ891134 | MGnify/ENA primary metagenome ERZ891134 (study PRJEB32303, sample SAMEA104408692) | aquatic metagenome | biome: Brackish water; feature: Coastal; material: water | place: Baltic Sea | collected 2014-10-23 | depth 10 m ... | reverse complement strand
CATGTAGGCAAACCAACAATACAAAGAGTAGCAAGAGGTGCTGGTGCAGACTATAGCACAAACTTTTTAACAGATGCTGGCATTATATTTTGGAACCTAACAGACTTGTTTGCCGCTACTGTTCAAAACGATATGGTGTGGTATCTAAACTCAACAGGTGGAGCACCAGGCGATGGCGATCAAGATGCACAAGAAGTTATTGAACACGTATTTCACACAATACATATGCATGGCTTAGATGCACAAACATTAAAGTTGTATCCTTTTTTAAGTTCAGATTGGAACACTGGTCCATTGTATAATGCAATGGTAGAAGCATACGATGGAGGTTTTTGGGATTCATCAGGATATGGCGGAAATGCTTGGAAGACTGATGGAGATGCATTCGAAGTGGCTGCAAAAGAGTATTTGTATCTACTAAACTTTTGTATGTTTGATTATTCAAGTCTATGGGAAGGCGGAAGCCTTAGTCCTGAATGGAGCGATAGTATGCGTACACCAGCAGGCATACAATCTAATAACCCTCTAGGTTATGCATTACATAATACATATATTGCGCCGGTTATTAGTAAACCGTCACTTGCAACTATTAGAAATATATTCCAAGATGGAGACACAGGTGACCCAACAGTTGCAGGTGCATCAGGATATAATGTCACCGTTACTAATAGGCTTACAACACGTTGGGACGGCACAATAGTTCCAGTAGAGAGTGTTGCACTAGCATGGTGGGCTAATCCTCTACAAAGGAGTTCACAATTTGCAAGTGCAGGTTCAGTGAGTATTTCTTCTAGTTATACAAGACTAGATACAACAGGAAACAATACTACCCAACCAAGCGGAACTGACGGAGAACACGGTACACCTTGTGGTGCATTAACATTTGGCAGGACTCAGGGATGGGCGTATAATGCAAACAAATGGAATTTGGATCTATATGGTTCATATGGCACAGGCGTTGAAGCAGGATTTGATCTTACAAAATTATTTCATCAATTAAAACCAAAAAATACTGCATATAATAGTAAAGACCCTACTGTGATGAGTAATAGTTGGGGATATAGGGCAAACAAAGATCCAAGCGGAAGCACTTACTACTACTCACATCGCGGAGGTAGTCTTACTGGTTATACTACTGAACCAACATTTATAAGCCATATGGGAACACAAGGTGATGGCGGACGTTGGAAATCAGAAATGAAAACTAATTCACTATTAACAGCTCTTGATGAATTAATTGACAGCGGTGTTTTGTTTGTTTGTGCAGCAGGAAATAGTAATCAAAAATGCGTAAGCCCGACTCATCCTGATTATGATAATTATATTACAGATACAAACGGTCAATCTTTAGCAGAAAGTTCATTTTTAGAATTTGGTGTAGAAGTTACAGGCACAACTAATAGACGGGGGTTTCCACAACAAGGTGGAAAATTTACAGATACAGACGGAGCGGTAAAATATAAAACTATTAACATAGGTGCATTAGATGATGATTATGTTAATGGATTAGAAGGTAAGGTTGGATATAGCGATAGAGGCAATAGTATAGATTGCTATACACCTGCTGATGGTACTTTATCAGCCAACAAAAGTTATACAAGCGAAGGCCCTAGAGTAGACACATATGCTAATTTTTCGTATGCGCCTGGCGCAAATGATTGTGCATTTAGCGGAACAAGTGCAGCATGTCCTGTTGCCGCAGGTTTTATTGCTACTGTTATAGAACACAATAGAGATTGGACTTGGAGAGAAGTAACAGCTTGGATTAACTCTCTTGATAGCGTACCATCTGCAGATTTTTATTATGGAAATGAATCTACTAACCCAACCACAAATAACTGGACAGATTATGAAAGTTTAGAAGGTGGAATTCCTAAAGTGTTGTATCAGAACAACTATGATTCTAGATTTTTAGTCGGTGCTAGAACACTTACCACTAATCAAATAAGAATACGTAACGGGTTGACTCTCCGGACAAACAAATAAATACAGTAAGAGGTATATAAATGGCATTAAATTTTCCACTAAATCCAGTAGCAGACGACAAGTACACTGAAGGCGGCACAACGTGGAAGTACGACGGTGTAACGTGGAATGTTGATTCGTCGTTGTCAGCAATTAACATATTCCAAACGTTTGGTGCAGATACAGGTTTAGCATCTCCTATTGTTGGGCTAGACACATTAAACATTGTAGGCGGATCTAATGTAACAACTTCAGTGTCAGGCAGAAATATAATTATTAACAGCTCCGGCGGCGGCCTTACGCAAAATGTGTTTGATACCTTTGCGGCAGATGAAGGTTCAACATCCGCTGCATCTATAAATGATACCCTAAATATATTAGGCGGAACTAATATTGCAACTAGCATTGCAACTGATACAGATAACGTAACAATTAATATGTCGCCATTTGGTATTGACTTTTTAAGTGACGTTGATACTACTAGCAGTGCACCTAGTACAGGACAAGTTTTAAAATGGGATGGAGCTAAATGGGCACCTGGCGTTGATGCAACAACAGGCGGAGCAGGTACTGATGCTGATACGCTAGACGGTTTTGACGGATCTTATTACCTAGACTACAACAATCTTAACAATACGCCTGCAATCCTAACACTCTCAAGTTTAAGTGTAGGAGTTGAAAATAGTGCAAGTGGCAATGGCGCGATTAGTTATAATAATGCAACTGGTGAATTTAAATATACACCGCCAACTGCTGCAGGTATTGGTGCTATAGGTGCTGAAGTAAATGACTTGTCAGCAGCAGTGGTATGGGCAAATGTACCAGATGCAAATATTACAACATCATCGGTTACTCAACATCAAGCATCATTAAGTATCACTGAAAGCCAAATAAGCGATTTACAAAGTTATATTACAGATTATACAGTTGTTGCTACTGATTTGAATACAATTAGTATAGATGCTTTAAGCGATGTTGATACTACAACTTCTGCACCAAGCACAAATGATGTACTACAATGGAACGGAGCTAACTGGGTACCAGCAGTAGTATCAGGTGGAGGCGGCAGTGGAGATCCAGACCAAAATTTATGGCAAAACATTTCAGGTGATAGCGGAACTGTGACAGCAAACACAACTACAGATACGTTAACTGTTGAAGGCGGAACCAATATAACAACAACCGCCTCTAATGATACTATTACAATTGACTTTAGTGGAACACTAGGATCAAGTACATTTTCAGGATTAACAGATGCAACTACAGCAAGTTTAAATATTTCAAAAATTTATATGCCTGCTATTGCAATGCTTACAGTAAACAACACTGGTACAAGTGCATATACGTTTAACAGTCATTACACCGGCAATAATCCAACGGTGTATGGATTAGCAGGCACTACATTGGCGTTTGACCTAACCAATGCCACTGGACATCCATTTGAAATACAAGATCCTACTAGCAGTGCTTATAATACAGGATTGGTTCATGTTGGTACAGACGGAACCGTAACCACAGGTGCTAATGCACAAGGAAAATCATCAGGTGTTTTATATTGGCAAATTCCTGAATCAATAAGTGGTACATATAGATATCAATGTCAATCACATATTGCAATGGTAGGCGGAATTACAATCAAACGTTTATCAGTTATTTAAGTAAGGACTCTAATTTTGTTCTTATTTCAACTAAACGTTCTACATTTTCTCTATTACGTGAAGGTTTAATATAACCATTATTTGTAGTATTATGGCCCTCGTCTATAAGATTAAGTTGTAGTTGATAATCACGTAAGTAAGTTTCAAACTGTTGTTTTACTGATAGGTTTTGTATCTTACTTACAGCTAACGTATATTTTTCAAAATCCCGTTGTACTCTTTTTTCTAGTGATAGTTTTTTTAACATTAAAAAGCCTCTGGTTTTAATATAATATGCTGATCGTCATCTACAGAAGAACATGCAACATGTAGACTAGCTCCAGCACGTTTAGCTTCAAATGAACACGGTTGCAGTTTAGGACAATGCCAAACTTGACCTTCTTTTAGCTCTGCTTGTAAAATATCACCGGATTCAGTATCTATCCATTTTACTAAAAATTCTCCTACACTAACAAAAAAAGTTTTGTCAGTTTTTGCATTGAAATAAAATGGTGTTTTACTTCCTAAATTGGAAAAATATAAAATTTTACCACAATAGTCAGAAGTACTAGCCCAGGTTAATTCATAACCCCATTGGTGCTTGATTACGTTGTCTGTTTTTTCCTGCATAGTTATTCCATTAAATCTATTAATTTAAAAACTGTTTCAAGTTTAACCTGATTAGTTTTATTTTGCAATGTATTACGTAGTCCATGATGTAATGGTTTAGGCCATTTTGTAAAAGAAACCCAGGAATAACCATCATGTTCGTCATTAAGTATAGGGATAAATTCATTATCTACTAAACACAAATATGTATGGAATTGAAACTTATCATCATTACTTACAAAAGTTTCTAAAGGTATAGTTTTTTTGATTTTTACATCGCCAATTTCTTCGGATATTTCACGTTTTAAACTTTCCCAAGGTGTTTCTTGGCCTTCATTGGTTCCGCCAACTAATCCCCAAAGGTTATTTTGTTTACCTTTAGTCCTATGTAGAAACAAAAATCTATGTGTATCTAATGTGTAGAACAATGCTCCACTACAAATAATCTTTTCCATACAAATAATTATGCTAGAATTTTAAACGCCAGGTTCCATTTGGATATTCACCTTCAAAGGATAGTATCCATTCTCCGTCATCCCATTTATATTGAATGCCTGTATTTAAGTTTGTTGTATACGCAGTGCCGGTGTATGCGCTTGCATCAAATACTACCTGCCACGCAGTGCCGCTCCATTCTACTATGTCATTAGCACTGGCTATAAAGTCTGTGCCGTCGTTGTTCTTCCAATCATCAGCACCATCGGTATTACTAATATCTCCTATGCTGTTGTCTAATAACAATAATCTATAGCCTGCTGTTTTAAAGTTGCTAGGGCTAGTTTTTTGAGGATCGATAATGTAATGAATCTTGTTAGCATCACCGTTAGGACCTGTTATAACAGTATCACTAGGTAGTGTATCAGCATCCCAGTTTACAATTAATTCATTAGGATCAGCGGAATTAATAGCAACTGTGCCTGCTATTTCAGAAGTAAGATCTTTACGTTGTAATCTAATTTCAGTTATGCCAGCTTCGAATATCTCTGGAAATGATTTTATATATGCATCCCATAGTACACCTCCTACAACACCACGTCTTATAAGTTTTGCACTAGTACCTAATATTAATAATCCATAATCCTTAAATGTATTTGAAATTACGTTAATCGTATTAGGTTTAATTGCACCAGCATTTCTATTTTGTCTACTAATCTCACCAGTTGGTGTAATCCCTACTTTTGTTCTTATATCAGCACTGACTACACCAGTATCAGCACCTGCCTGTAATTCTGGCCTACTTTGCTCTAATCCTATTGTTCCTCTAGATTCGTCATATATACTTTGAACAATGCTGGTTACAACCCCCAATCTTTTTACTTTTGTAGGAGGTGAAATATATATAGGAGTTTTGAATCCTAGTTGTGCTACATCTATTTCTGTTTCGGTGCCTACAGGTATACTTCTTGAACTAAAACCAATACTCTCCAAATTTACAACACTAAGACTGGTCCAATCCACATAGTTATCTGTTGTCTGTATTTCTAAACTCGGATTAAACAGCATTAGAATCTGCTCCATCAATTGTAATTTCTGATCTGTATTTGTAGTCCATAAATCTACATTTACACTTAATGTATATGGAGTTGGCATCAAACGTTCAACTGTATAGTTTTTACCTTCAGTGTTTAAATATTCTTTACCGGTGCTATCGTAAGCACGTTCTCTAATGTTTAATTTATTAACATAACTAGCATCACTTAACCGTGAAGTGTCCATTTCCAATCCGGTAATATATACAGCCATCCTCGGCGCACTTGGTATTTTATTTTCTGAATTGTCCCTAAGTATATGTCCAACTTGCCTAGTAATATCACCGTACATTACAGGCACTTCTGTCAACTTACCACTACCATCCTTATAAGAAAAGTTACTCATAAGTCTAACAATTTGCGTTATGTATCTTCTAATTTGTCCATCGTAAAAATGTTGCATTAATTATCTGCCTTAGGTCTAAGTGCTTTTGATAAACTTTGTCTTTCTTTTACAGTTTCACCACCTATTTCGGCAGTTGTTGAGTTATTAACAAAAGTACCTTTTTGTGTTGAGCGTGTGTTGGTATTAGTAAGTGTCATACGTACCGAATCTTCTTGTTTGACCCAACGTGATCCGTCATTTCTAAATAATCTATTAGGCATAAAATCTGTCCTTAGGAAAAAGTCTCCTTCTACACTATTGGTTGGGAATGTAATACCGTGTCCAAATGCTTCACCATTACTAGGTATACCGTCACCTAATAAGTAACCTTGATAACCTTCTCTTTTTGGAGTTTGCATTACTCTATCAGCAAGTTCATGAGCTGTGCTTGCATCTAAATCGTTAGTGTCTACAGTAACTAGGTCAACCTCTCCGTTGTCGTCAGTAGCAAGACTAAAGTAATGACTTGTGTCATATCCTGATTTTGCTGCATCAGCTTCTGCTTGTGCAACAACAGCATTATTAATTTGCATTTCTGATTCGTATGTAGATAATAAATCACGTAAACTGTTACCACCTGGGTTTTCTGCTTCTGCAGGTAAATCAAGTATTTCTTTATATTCTTGACTATCCATTATTTGTTTAAGTTTTACTCTATATAAATGCGGATACCAAGTAGGTGAAAATCCTTCAGCTGCCCTGTTTACATCTTCTACAACATAGAAACGTTTTAATGCAACGCTGTAATCATTAAGAGCATATTCATCTTTTAGATGCGGTAGTTCAATAACATCACCTGCCATAATTTTTCTACCAAGTGTTTTTACACTTGAAGATATATGTATAGTCATAAACAGTGTATCATTAGATAAGAACAATCCAAACTGACTCATGTTGAAGTCTATGTCTTGTACATTGTATATTCCTCTTAAACTGTAGATATCAGGATCATATTTTCGATCTCTGTTTTCCATAAACAACATATCTTGAATGTTTGTTTCTGCTACTGCATCATACTTTGGCTGATCAGCAGTTGCATCGGCTTCTTCAGGATTTTTTGGCCCTAAATATTTGTGAATAAATACATCTGTTCCACCTATAGTGAACATTTCATAGATACGATTATCTATGAATTCGAAGTCTTTACCCTTTTCTGGTTTATATAAACTGAGTCTTGGCATACACATATTTATCGATACGATAAATACTATTGGAGAAACTATTCTTATGGCAACATTAAAAACTAAAAAACAAGAAATATTTGACTATGTATACGTTATGTTAGGCGGAGGTATGGTGGATGTAGAACTAGATCCAGTACACTATGAAACAGCTCTTACAAAAGCATTAACTAGATTTAGACAACGATCAGAAAATTCGGTAGAAGAAAGTTATTTTTTCATGCCTACAGTAACTGATCAAAATACTTATACGTTGCCAAACGAAATTGTAGAAGTACGTCAAATTTTTCGTAGATCAATAGGATCACGTTCAGGTGGCGGCGATGGCGGAACATTGTTTGAACCATTTAATTTAGCATACACAAATACATACTTGTTAGCAAGTTCGAATATGGGCGGACTAGCAACCTACGATTTCTTTAGTCAATACCAAGAATTAGTAGGTAGAATGTTTGGATCTTTTATAGAATTCAAATGGAATACAACAACTAAACAATTAACCATATTACAGCGTTCTCGTACAGAAGAAACACTTATGTTACTTTGCTACAACTATCGTCCAGATGAACAGATTATAGACGACTATTTGGCAAAACAATGGATAAAAGACTACACTGTCGCAACATGTAAATATATGTTAGGCGAAGCACGTTCAAAATTTGCTACTATTGCAGGACCACAAGGTGGCGGCCAACTTAATGGAGATGCACTCAAAGCAGAAGCCCAACAAGAAATGGAAAAACTTGAAGGCGAAGTGTCAACAGCAGTACCGGGCGGTACTGGTTATACCTTTACAATCGGCTAAACTTTTTACTTGACTTTCACAAATTTTTATTGTATAATAAGATAAAGTTAAGGAATTGTTATGATTATTGGTATTTGTGGATTAATAGGTAGCGGTAAAGACTCTGTTGCAGATATTCTTGTACAGGAAAAAAACTTTAAAAAAATATCTTTTGCAGATAAGCTCAAAGACGGTGTAGCAACAGTGTTCGGTTGGGATCGATCAATGCTTGAAGGCAAAACAAGTAATAGTAGAGACTGGCGTGAAGAAAAAGATGATTTTTGGTCTGCAGAATTAGGTAAAGATATTAGCCCTAGACTAGTATTACAGCTATTTGGAACCGAATGTATGCGACAAGGATTTTACGATGGCATATGGGTGAGCTTGGTCAAGAAGCATATTATAGATAATCCAAAACAAAATTTTGTTATTCCTGATGTAAGGTTTCCAAACGAAGCTAATATGATAAAAAGTATACACGGAGAAGTTTGGCGTATGCGTAGGGGTCCTGATCCAGTATGGTTTCGTATGTACCAAGATTTAGGCACAGAACCTACAGAAGTACATGAGTCTGAATGGGCTTGGGCTAATACAAACTTTAACAAAATATTAGATAATAACGGAACACTTCTTGAACTTAGAAGTCAGGTAAAAGGTCACCTTGTTTCCATCTAACTCCTTGTTTTTGTAGTAAACGTTGACAGTTAGCACATATTGTTTTAAGATTACTAGGCCTACAATTAAGTAAGTTACCGTCAATATGAAAAACATTAAACTGTTCAGTGTACTTACTTTCAAATGTACATTTTTCGCAATAATCTTTTTTATCATAACCTTTTTGTTTCCATAATGGTATACCATAATTAACACCATTGCGTAAACATCTTTCGCATAACTTCCTATAAAAGGTCTTTCCGTCTTTTTTGTAGTTTATTGCACAAGGACGCTGTTTGCATTTACATAAAGGTCTCATATTGTATTTACCTCACCTTTACGGTGCCTTTTTCTGGGCTGATATCAGCTGGTATTTAAAAATTTATGCTAAATAATAATAACAAAGTAATGTCCACGATAGGAGAATAACATGGCACTAGTATCCCCAGGCGTACAGGTTAGCGTAGTAGACGAAAGTTTTTACACACCCGCTGAACCAGGTACAACACCAATGATCTTTATTGCTTCGGCACAAGATAAAACAAATGCAGCAGGCACAGGTACAGCACCTGGCACTACAGCGGCAAACGCAGGAGTTCCGTATCTGTTAACAAGTCAAAGAGACTTAGCAGATACATTTGGAGATCCAATTTTCAAATCTGATTCAAATAACAATATGATACACGGTGGCGAACTTAACGAATACGGATTGCAAGCTGCTTATTCATATTTAGGTATAGCAAACAGAGCTTTTGTAGTAAGAGCAGATGTTGATCTAGGAGAACTGGACCCAAGTGCAACTGCACCAGAGGCTGCGCCAGCAGACGGTACTTATTGGTTAGATACAGCAAATACATTATGGGGTATACAGCAATGGAATAATGCAAGTGTTTTAAATTCAGGACAGGTATTTACAAATAAAGTACCTACTGTAATTACAGACAGCTCCGATTTATCAAATACAGGCTCGTTAGGTGTTAACGGATATTCTGGGGAAATTCCGGTTAGTAGCATTGGAGCAGTAGGAAGTTATGCAGTTGTAGCAACTACAACTTTGATAAGAATTTTTTATAAAAATACAGACGGTATATGGGTACTTGTCGGAAGTGATGTTTGGATTAAATCATGGCCAACAATTACAGGCACAGCGTCTAATCCAACTTTTGCAGGTACAGCGGCTATAACAATAAATGGTACAAGTGTAACTGTTAATAGTTCAGATACTGTTACAGACGTAGTGTCAACAATCAACGGATTAAGTATACCGGGAATCACTGCAAAAGCAACAGATCTAAAATTAGAAATTTTTAGTGACGGTTCAAGTTCAGGTTCAGATGATAGTTCATTAGGCGGCCCAATACTTATTGGCGGCGATACAACTAGATTAGGCGAGCTAGGTATTGCGGTAGGAACGTATTATCCGCCAGCATTACAAATTGGTAAACATACTAGCGTTCCAGAATGGAAGAGGAGTGACACATACACACGCCCAACTGGTTCAGTTTGGTTAAAAACTACAACACCTAACTTAGGTTCAAGCTATAGTGTCAAGAAATGGAATAATGCAACTCAACTATGGGAAGCAATAACAGTTCCTTTATATCCAGATAATCAAACAGCTATATACGAATTAGATCCAACAAGCGGCGGAACTGCATTACTATCTAGTGCTGTTTATGCAGAAACTAATGTTGCAGGCGATGTACAGCCTCTTGCTACAGTTAAGTTACAAAGACGTAGAGGAGTAGCACCAACAGTTATTAGTGGTAATAAAATTACAACCGGATCAATTGGAGCTGGTTCAAAATCATTTACTATACAAGCAACTGACAATGGAAGTGCAGCATTTAGTACTGCGGTAACTATTACAGAAACTTACACTAGTGCAGCAGCAGATGCTGGATTGTTAGCAGGTGCAATTAACTCAGCTAACATAGAAAATGTTACAGCAACCGTAAACGCTTCTAATGGTGTAGTGATAAGCCACGCTTTAGGAGGTGAAATACGTTTTGTTGATACTGATGGAGTACTACTAGCAGCAGGATTTACACCTTATGTAAGTCCAACATCTGGAACACCAAACTTAATATATGTACCAGGAACATCAAGTGCTACGAATCCAAAACAATTCCAAGCAACTTTATGGTCTCCTGTAAATGATACTGGTAACGGCTTCTATACAGCAAAGCCTACTGAAGTAAAAGCAGGCACAGCAAATGGTAGACTTTGGTACAACTCAATTGTTGACGAAGTTGATATTTTGGTACACAACGGTAGTGAATGGGTAGGTATGTTATATGACGGAGCGTCTGGACAAAGTTCAAATGCAAGTCCGTTTTACGATGTAGATGCTACAAAAACACCTGACCCAGAAGGTCCTATTGTAAGTGCAACTGCACCATTAGCTCAAAGCGACGGTACAGCTCTTGTACGCGGAGACATTTGGATTGGAACCGCAGACTTAGAAAATTATCCAAGAATTTACAAATATCGTGCAAGTAGAACAGACTTACCAATTGCAAACAGATGGCTTTTGATAGACAGTGGTGATCAAACTTCAGAAGATGGTATACTATTTGCTGATGTGAGATATGGTGACTCTGGCGCATCAAGTGCAACAGCAGCTACTATTCCAGAATTACTTGTAAGCGATTTTGTTGACTTTGATAGTCCAGATCCTGCACTATATCCAAAAGGAATGTTGTTATACAATCTAAGACGTTCAGGATTTAATGTAAAGAAATATGTTAAAAACTATGTGAATACAGCTGGCAATAACATAAGATATGGTAGCGGCACTGGCGAATCTCAAGCATCATATTTTGCAGATCGTTGGGTAACAGAAAGTGCTAACCAAGAAGACGGTTCAGGTACATTCGGACGTAAAGCACAGCGTAAGGTTGTTGTACAAGCACTACAGGCACTAGTTAACAGCAATCAAGACATTAGAGATGATGAATCAAGATTGTTTAACTTAATGGCATGTCCTGCTTATCCAGAACTAATTGGTGAAATGAAATCATTAAACTATGACAGAGGCTTGTCAGCATTTGTACTTGGTGATTCACCATTCCGTTTATCAAGTGATGCAACTTCATTGAATAATTGGGCAAAAAACGTTAATTTAGCATTAGAAGATAATGATAACGGACTTGTTACTTCTGATCCATACTTGGCAGTTTATTATCCAAGTGGATTTACAAGTGATAACTTTGGTAATAATGTTGTTGTTCCATCATCGCATATGATGATGAGAACTATTGCACTTAGTGACCAAGTTAGTTATCCATGGTTTGCACCAGCAGGTACAAGACGTGGTGGAATTACAAATGCAAGTTCAACTGGATTTATAACTAGCGAAGGCGAATTTAAATCAGTGGCACTAAATGAAGGTACTAGAGATACATTGTATGCAAACAATGTTAACCCGATTACTTTTATAACAGGTGCTGGTTTAGTTGCATTTGGACAGAAAACAAGACAGCTTGCGGCAAGTTCTTTGGATAGAATCAATGTTGCTAGACTTGTAATTTACTTACGTAGTCAACTTAATCAACTTGCTAAGCCTTACTTGTTTGAACCAAACGATAAAATTACACGTGATGAGATCAAAGGTGCTGCAGAAAGCCTAATGCTTGAGCTAGTAGGTCAAAGAGCACTATATGACTTCTTAGTTGTATGTGATGAATCTAACAATACACCTAGCAGAATAGATAGAAGTGAACTACACTTAGACATTGCTATCGAACCTGTTAAAGCAGTTGAATTTATTTACATTCCGCTAAGACTTAAGAATACTGGTGAAATTGCAGGATTATAAAAAATGATAAATACTTTTAGATTAGGAGCAAAATAAATGGCAATATCAACACTATCAAAAATCACAGTGCCTTTGGCAAGCGGAGATTCCGCTAGTAACCAAGGATTGTTGATGCCAAAACTCCAGTACCGCTTTAGAGTGTCACTGGAAAATTTTGGAGTTTCAACACCAACAACAGAACTTACTAAACAAGTAATTGATGTAGCTCGTCCAAACGTGTCATTCGAAAAAATGACTATAGACATTTACAACTCAAGAGTATACCTAGCAGGTAAACATACTTGGGATCCAATTACACTTAACTTACGTGAAGATGTAAACAACAATGTGCAAAAACTTGTTGGCGAACAGTTACAGAAACAGTTCGACTTTTACGAGCAGTCAAGTGCTGCAAGTGGACAAGATTACAAATTTACAACTAGAATTGAAATACTAGACGGCGGCAACGGTGCTAATACACCAACTGTACTAGAAACATTTGAATTATATGGTTGTTACTTAGAAAGTGCAAACTACAACAGTTTAGCTTATTCTAATTCAACAGATCCAGTTAGCATTGCATTAAATATTCAATACGATAATGCTGTGCAGTCTCCACAAGGTACAGGTATTGGTACTGCTATTGGCAGAACTGTAAATACACTTGTTACTGGTGGCGGCGCCTAAACAATAAATTTAAGTTCCTAATCTTAAGGGGTGCTTTTTTAAGTACCCCTTATTCTTTTATATACGCACTTTTTAAATTGGATAAATATTAGTATGGGAAAGTTCACAGGATTTTTAGATAATTTAGCAAGCGGAGCATTAAGTCCAAAAGGTAACCTTGCTGACTTTAGACACGCTAGTAAAACATTTGTTACAGATGCTTTTAGATTAGCTCCTAAAACAAAATTTCTTTATCACGTATTTTTTGAAATAAATGATCAACCTGCAAGTATTTTGCCTGAATTAAAACAAAGACACAATAGAGAGATTGGGCTACTTGTAAAGAGTGCAGATTTGCCTAAATATACCGCAACAGTTGACACAAAGAAAAAATACAACAGGATAAAAAATGTACAAACTAGCATTTCATATAATCCATGTAATATCTCCTTTCATGATGACAATTTAGGTGTAACTAGTGCATTGATGGAAGCCTATTATAGGTATTATTTTGCAGACGGAAATTATGGGTCACGTCCAGAAGCATATAACAGACAAGTAAGTAAAACTGCTGCTGGAGATAATACATACGCCGGAAAAGAAAGAAACAAATATGCTTATGGATTAGATAATAATCAAAACGAACCGTTTTTTAAAAGTATACAAATTAGCCAGCTTACACGGAAAACATTCACTACATATACATTAGTAAATCCTACTGTTACAGATTGGGGTCACGATAGTGTAGATAGTGCAGACGGTAGCGGCACTATGACAAATAATATGACAGTTGCATACGAAGCAGTATGGTATGATAGGGGCAAAGTAGGAGTGGATAATCCAAAAGGTTTTGGAGATCCATCACACTATGATACAACACCTAGTCCAGCAAGTTTGTTAGGTGGAGGATCCCTAGGAATAGGGGGAGCAATTGGTGCTGGCATAAGTCTTTATGACTTTATTACCAATGACGGCGGATTTAACAGTCCTCTTGAAGCAGGATTAGCAGCGGCAAACTTAGTATCAAATGTACGTAACTTGAGTAGTGAAGGTATTAGGGCAGAAGGATTTAGTTTGCTTACAGGAGCAATTGGCGCGGCAGCTGGTACAGATGTAAGCGGAGTTGCAAACACATTTTTTCCAAAGAATGGTGGTAGTGGAGGAGCAAAAGATCTTGTTCTTGCAACAGCCGCAGTTGCAGGATTACAGGCAGTAACCCAAGCAGTAAATAACAGTGATGCTGCCAAAGAAAGTGCTGCAAAAGCAGCATTTACTAAAACACACCAAGCTAATGGTGGTACTGGCGGAGTTAACGGCGCCAATGCAGCATATTCTGCACTATCTTCATCCGCACAGCAAGCACTTAAGGATTCTACATAATGTCAAGTTTACCAAAAGAAGAAAAAACGTCAGAAGGCAGAACTACAGAATTTTTTGACAAATATTTTACAAAAAAATTAAGTTTTCCTACCAATGAAGTTGATGCTGTAATAGGCTTCTTCTTAAAAAGAGGTTTCGATAAATTAGCTGCCCAAAGCACATCAACAGTTTTACTAGAGCAAGCAAAAATAGATAATGTTAATATTTTTACATTGTTGGATACTCTGAAAGGCCTCAATGAGATACAATTAAGTACAGTTGTTGCTGAGGTGCTTAATTACAGCAGAGATTCAACATCAAGTGTAGGTTTTAAACGTACCGCAACTGTAGATAAAATTGAAAAACGTAACATAGTGATTTAGTGCTATGGCTAGGTTTGCACAGGGTAAATTTGCTCTAAAAAATCCAACAAAATATGTAGGAAGAAAAACACCAACCTATCGCAGTAGTTGGGAATTTGCATTTATGCGCTTTTGCGACGAACATCCTAATGTAGCACAATGGGCTAGTGAAGCAATAAGAATACCTTACCGAAATCCATTCACAGGCAAACATACAATTTATGTGCCAGATTTTTTTGTTGCATATGTAGATAAAAATGGTAAGCAGAGAGTAGAATTAATAGAAGTTAAACCAGCTAATCAAACGCATAGGGACAAACTTGGCAAAAGTAGAGCGAATCAAGCAAGTTACATCCTAAATCAAGCCAAATGGTCAGCCGCAAATGCATATTGTAAACAGCAAGGTATGATATTTAGGGTAGTAAACGAAACAGATATTTTCCATCAAGGGTCAAGATAGTATAAATATTAGTAGTTAATGCGAGATTACACATGACAAAAAAACTTGAAGAACTATTAAATTTGCCTGATTCAAAAGAAATTATTCAAGAATCAAAGAATAACGAAAAAGCACAAGCTGCTATTGTAGAGCAACACGATACTGCACGTGATATATCTGAACTAGACAAGATTGCTAGTGCGTTACCTGCTGTAAAGGGACTAGGCGAATTAGCTGACAAAGAATTAAATGAAATTGCTGACAAAGCTATGACTGCATATGATGATCTTATGGACCTAGGTATGAATGTAGAAAGCAGATATAGTGGCAGAGTTTTTGAAGTCGCCGGTAATATGCTTAAAACAAGTTTAGATGCTAAGACAGCAAAACTAGATAAAAAGTTAAAAATGATCGAGCTACAACTTAGAAAAGAAAAACAAGATAAAGATAGCAACGGTATTGAAGGAGATGTAATACCTGGACAAGGTTATGTAGTAACAGATCGTAATAGTTTGCTTGAAAAACTTAAGAATATGGATAAATAACATTATAGTAGGATCGAATCATGAAAGCATTTAAAGAATATTTAACAGAGTCTAAAAAGACATATAAATTTAAGGTAAGGGTAGCCGGTGATTTGCCAGAAAATTTCGCTGATAAACTAGACAGGTCTCTAACAAAATTTGAAGTTATATCTGTTAGCACAGGAAAGAAAACTCCAATTACAGAAAAACCTTTAGATTTCCCACAATTACAAAACTGTGAAGTTACTCACTACGATGTTGAAGTAAGTTATCCAGTTACAGCATTTGTATTAGAACAGTATCTTGTTGACGAAACTGGCACTGCACACGCTAACTTAATTGTACGCGGAGAAGGCGATCCTGTAGAAGCACAACAAATGGAAGTAGCAGACGACAAAGCTCCATATGAGTCTTTATTAAATACAGAAGACATGGGCGGCGAAAGCGCACAAGATCAAGTTGCTAATAATAGAACAATGGACCTACTAAAAGAATTAGAAGTTGCACGTAAAGAAAGATCCATTGACCCTATAGACGGTATTAAGCCTGGAGAGTCAAAAGATATTAGTGCAGATGAAAACACAAAAAGTACGATAGGAAGTTAATTATGAATAACATGAGATCATATTTGGATATTTTATCAGAAGCACCGGCCCGTGGATTAAGTGGCGACGGTAGCTTGGTAAACTTTAATGTAGACAAAAGTTTACCTGTTACAAAAATAAAAGATTCAGATGGTAAAACATTTGATTTACATGCAGCAGAAGAAGATGCACAGAAATTTATCGATAGTAGTAACGCATATGAAAAGTTTGATGCAAGTACAGCTGCTCCACAAGCAGGTGGAAACAAAGAATTAGATGCTATTGTAGCAAAATATGCAAAGTCGGGTATGACATTAGATGACGTTGCAAAGATGGAGCAGGAAGCAGGTAGTGATAGCAACGCTAGATATGTTCTTGCATATGCAGCTAAAACATTAGGTGTTGAAGGAATGTACCGCGCAGATGGTAGCGGATTTATATATCTAAAAGATGGACAACCATCCGGAGCAAGAGGCGCCAGTTTAGGACAATCACAAGATTTAGCAAAACTAAAATTATTACCTCAGCCTATTGTAGATAAAATGCAAAAAGTTGCTGATGGTAAAAAAGAAGGCGACCCTGATAAAGAAAAATTCCAACAAGCAGTCAATGACCAAACAGGCGAAGATCCAGCAGCTATGGACGGCGAAGGTGGAGCCGCAGGCGCAGTTGCAGAAAAATTAAAACGTGTACAAGAACTACTTGCTAAAGCAATAGAACAAGCACCAGCTGCAGAAAGTTGGGCACCACGTAGTTATGCAGATCAATTATTAGAAGAAATTTCAGCACAAGAAACAACTGAATTACAAGGTTTAATAAAAGAATTAGAAACAGAACTTCCAAATATTGCAGACGAGTCTATAAAGCAACAAATAGAAGCAGCACTAAACCAATATAAAGAATTTCAAGCTAAGTCTACACAAGGTATAGATGAACCAGGCGCAGAAGGCGAAGTTCAAATAGATACAGATAGTGACAGTGCTATTGCGGCAGCTATTAAAGATCCTGCACTTTGGATTACTAACGAAATGCCTAAAGAGTTAGCACAGGCTCAAGCTAAAGGATTGTTAAAAGCAACTGAAAACGGTAAGAAGAAATCAGCTTCAGCAGCTGCTGTACAACAGATAATGAAACAGATTGCTAGTATAACTGGCAACACAGATATGGATATCGATGCAGATGGACTATATGGTCCAGCTAGTGTTGCAGCAGTTAAAAAAGCACAAGAACTTGCAGGCATTACAGTAGATGGTGACCCAGGTGCAGATACAGCTGCAGAGCTAGTTAAGTTTAGTAAAGATCCAACGGGAAAAGGTGGTATTGCAGATACTGATTTAACACAAGATTTAGATGGTGCAATTGAACTACTTAAAAAAGGAATTGCTGCATTTGGTAGCGGTGAAACACCAACAGCACAAGCAGGTGGTGATGATCCAACAGGAAATACAGCAGGAAGGGTAGGATCAACAGATCCAACAAAAGCAGTTCCTCCAGGACAGCCTATTACCACAAGCATTGATTTTAGTATGCGTAACATGCTAGAAACACTTGCAAGATTAGATGAAAAATTGTCTCCTGAAGATGAAGAAACATTAAAAGGCATAGTAGGTGAACTACAAGCTAAGATCGATGATGCAGAATATCAAGCAAGTTTAGAGCCTGAAATGCAAGCAAAGTTTACAGAACTATCTAAACTTAGAGCAGAATACAATAAACTTGTATCAGCACAGCCGAAAGCACAAGCAGGTGGTGATCCAGCTGCTATTACAGGTAAATTACTTAAAGCCGTAAAAGGTATGGGCACAGACGAAGAAGCTGTATATGCCGCAGTAGCAGAAATAGCAGACAAAGCTATGTTCGACGGCATGTTAACCAAAAATCCGGAGCTAATACCAACAGTGTTAGATGACTTTAGTGGACCTGAACTACAAAAAGTAATTGATGGTTTTGCAGCAAAAGGTATTAAGATTGAAGTAGTTAAAGAGCCAAAAGGACTCACTAGCGGAACTTACAAGTACGACGGTAAGACGTATGGAGTAGGTGCAGGTAAAGAAGATCCAAAAGCACAAGCAGGTGCTGATCCTAGTAAACTTGCAAATCCAACAGGAAACCCTGAACAAAATCCTACTACACCAACAGCACCTCCACCAAGACCGGCTGCAGTAGGACAACAAGCTGCTTCTAAAGGTCGTAACGTTGCAAGGAGTGCCGGAACAGTTACATCACAAATAACACAAAGCAAGGATTATAGTATGAAAAAAGCAATAAACGAATCAGCATCAATGAATATATCAATGAGCGGTGACAATGCAGGCGAGGTAGGCGAATTATTAAAAATCCTTAAAAATGCAGGTATGTCAGATGCAGCTCCAGTAGGAGCAATTGACATGCCAATGGATACTCCAATGCCAATCAGCTCTATGGGCGGTGATAGTAAAATGGATATAGACATGGACGGTGATCACCAACCAGATATTGCTGTGAAACCTACGACTCACGATCATAGCATGTCAGACGAATCACCGTGCGGTAGCGACGACGGCGGCATGGGAGACATGAAAAAATTAGCAGGACTTAAAGGTCCAATGCCTGAAGAAGATGTAGAAGAAGATGGTTGGGATAACTCACCAGACGAAGAATACAAAGATGACGACTACATGTATCAATCAGGTGGTATTCATAAAAAGAAAAAAGCATATCCTGCAACACAAGACGGTGACAATCCTATGGCACTAGAAACAAGTATCAAAGAAAGACTTTGGGCAGCACTACAAGAAAAAACTGCTAATGAGGGCCGTGGACGTGGTAAGAAGAAAACATTAAAAGCATCACGCGGTAACGAAGACATCCAAACAACTGAGGGCCGAGGAAAAGGCCGTGGTAAGAAGAAGTCAAGAGGTTAATTGGGAAACATATTTCCAACACATTAAACCTGTATGTCCCTGGAGCGGCGCCGCTCTTAAAAAAGGCGAATTAAAAATTACACAATGGTCTGGAGAAATTGAGCCACTAGGCAACAACCAGGCTATTGTTTATATATGTCCTAACTACAATCGTAGAAGACTTAAAAAATTACATAAAAAACTAGACAAAGGCGATTACGAATGGTTATGGAGCGAACCTACTAATGGTCCTAATGCATCACCTGTACCTGTCCTAATACAACAAGACAAGCGTAAGCTGTTTGATTTAAGATTCGATACAGGCTACTACGACGATATAATAGGTTAAATATAGTATGAGCAAAAGTTTAGATGGTGTTTTAACCAAAAAAGCCAACCAAAAAGAAACATTTACAAACGAGCAAGTTGAAGACTTGATGAAATGTATGGATCCTAACGAAGGATACTTACATTTTGCTCGTAAATTTTCATACATACAGCACCCTGTAAAAGGCAAACTTTTATTTGATCCTTTTGAATATCAAGAACGTTTGTTAAAAAGCTATCATAATTTTAGATTTAATGTTAACATGTTACCAAGACAAACCGGTAAGACAACATGCGCCGGAATATATCTGCTTTGGTATGCAATGTTTACTTCCGATCAAACTATTCTTATTGCAGCACACAAATATACAGGTGCACAAGAAATTATGCAACGTATACGTTATGCATACGAATTATGTCCCGATTATATTAGAGCCGGTGTTACTAACTATAACAAAGGTTCAATTGAATTCGAAAATGGTTCACGTATTGTTAGTGCTACTACAACAGGTAATACAGGACGTGGTATGTCTATATCATTACTATACTGCGACGAGTTTGCATTTGTACAACCTAATATTGCTACTGAATTTTGGACATCAATATCACCTACACTAGCAACAGGTGGTCGTGCTATTATTACTAGTACACCTAACTCAGACGAAGATACATTTGCAAATATTTGGAAAGAAGCCGAAAAGAAATACGATGAAAACGGTGCCGAACAAGAAATAGGAGTAAATGGATTTCATAGCTTTAGAAGTTATTGGCAAGAGCATCCTGACAGAGATGAAAAGTGGAAAGATGAAGAATTAGGACGTATTGGCGAAGAAAGATTTCGACGTGAATATGATTGCGAATTCTTAGTATTCGACGAGACACTAATTAGTAGTTTGAAACTTGTTACTATGGAGGGCGAAAAACCTCTGATGAACATGGGACAAACACGTTGGTATAAAAAGTTATCTAAACAATGTTCTTATGTTGTTGCCTTAGATCCTAGTATGGGGACAGGTGGCGATTATTCAGCAATACAAGTATTTGAATTACCTAGTTACACACAAGTTGCAGAGTGGAGACACAACACTAGTCCTATTACCGGCCAAGTGCGTGTGTTAAAAGACATATTAGACCACATAGCAAGCGAAACAAATAATCCACAAGGTATATATTGGTCAGTTGAGAATAACGGGTTAGGAGAAGCAGCTCTTATTGTTATTAACGACTTTGGCGAAGAAAACTTGCCAGGTTTATTTGTAAGCGAGCCAATGCGTAAAGGACATGTTAGGAAATTCCGAAAGGGCTTTAATACTACACACAGTACAAAAATTAGTGCATGTAGTAGAATGAAGACAATGATAGAAAATGATAAAATGAAAATTTCCTCGGGTGCATTGATTAGCGAATTAAAAGGATTTATTGCAACAGGATCAAGCTATCAAGCAAAAACCGGAGAAACAGATGATTTAATTAGTGCATTACTACTTGTTATTAGAATAATGAGTGTGCTTAAAGATTGGGATCCTAGAGTGTATAATACATTCAAAAGTATGGAAAATGAAATAGATTATGAACCGCCCATGCCCATCTTCATATCGACCAATTATTGATAAATATTAATATGAAAAACCTAGATCTAATTAGTGAAGAATTATTTAATAAAATACGAGGCCGCTTTCCAAGCGTTACAATCGGCAATAGTGAAGGTAATGTAACAAACGTTCCTAATGAAGCAAGATTCTTTGATTTTGATTTTAAAGAAGGCGATAAGAATTTAGGTAAGGTAAGTGTAAGTGTCGACGATAAAAGTTTAAGTGTTATGTACAGTAACAATTTTATCGAAGGACAGGATAAGTTTACTAAAGAACGATGGTACGGGTTTTTAAAAGAACTTAGATATTTTGCTAAAAAACGTTTGCTAAACTTTGATACCAGAGACATTACAAAGTCAAATTTAAATAGAAGAGATTATAAGTTTTTAGCAAATAAATCCGGAGAAGAAACAATGAGCGAATCAAAAATGTATGGAACCAGTAGATCAAGCTACCAAGATGTAGGTACAGCTAGATTAGCACTAAAACATAGCAAACCTGTGAACCAAGAATATGCAGCTGGCAGAACACAAAATGTAGAAGCTATATACATTGAAAGTGCCGACGGTGAAAGATTTAAATATCCGTTTAGACATTTAAATGGTGCGAGAGCAATGGCTAGACATGTTAGTGAAGGCGGAAATGCATATGATGAATTTGGCAAGCACATTGTAGGACTATCAGAAGAACTTGCAAAGTTAAGAAAATTTAAAAATTACATGAGTCGCTCAAGTGTAATGGCCGAAGGCTTAACTGATTATATGGATGTTGTTTATGAAAGAATTGATACAGTAAAAAAGACTGTAGAGCAATTACAAAAAGAATCTTATTACAAAGAAGCATTTAGTAACTACGCAACACCTGTAATGGAAGATGTGCCGGAAGACATTGCAAGTAATTGGATTGATCAATTAACTATTAAACAGTTTAACGAAGAATTAAAAGATGTATTTCCATACATTTATAAATTAGTAAATGAAAAAACTAAAGCACAAGAGTTAGGACCTGAAGATTTATTAGGTGAAGCTGATGTAGCAGAAGGTTATATGAAAGGCTATAGTAAGTATCATTGTGAAGACTGTGGTTGTCAAATGCATAACTGTAAACCAGATTGCGATTGTTCACATGACTCACATGATGAAAAAGGTAGTTGGTGGAAAGATGCTAATGGAAATGGTGTTCCGGACATAATGGAAGATACGGACACAATGACCGAATACGAACAATGGGCAGATAAAATTATAGAGACAGGATTAGATACAGAGCCTGAAGAAGAAAAAATCCCTGTTACTGAATTTGTATTATCATTATTTGATAGGGAAACTGGCCAATTTCCAAAAGGTGAAACAGCAGTACTGACAGCAATAGAAAAAGATTACGGCGAGCAATATATTGATCCAGCAAAATCATTTATTGAAGCAATTAATGAAAAATATGCACAGTTTGTAGAAGCCGGAGCAATGGAACAAGATCAAGAAATGATTGAACCAGAGCCGCAAGGAACTGTAATGGAACCTACCGTATCACAAGAAGAAAACGACATTAAACGACTAGCAGGATTATAGGAGAGAGCAAATGGCAGTAATACCATCAGCAGAAAGACGTTCGTATGCTACGGGCGGAGATAACACAACAGTAGGCACTATGTATTCACCAAATGCATTTTGCTATAAACTAACTGTAGAAGACGCAACTAACACAGCAGTTGACTTAAGAGCAGAAGATGATGCATATAACGAAACAGTTGGACAAATTGTAAGGGAAATTAGTCCACTTGCATATTTTGTAGTAAATGATGCCAGCGGCGTTGTACATCTAGTAATGGATAAAAACATAAATGATGCAGCTCAATTACAACAACGTATTAGAGAAATTGGTAAAGATACTGGTGCAACAACGACATCAATCGGACCAAACGACATCGATATCAGCGGTTCGGACGTGGTCGCAGCTTCAAGCATTACTGTAGCATAGTAAAAAAGTAAAATAATTTCAAGAATTTGTTAGATTTCACTTGACTTCTGATAAATAATAGCGTACAATACATATTGTGCTGTACGAATAAAGGCACAAGAGCAGCAAATAATTTGTTGCTCTGCACATAGGCATAACATATAGGAGGCATTAACTATGGCATCATTAGCAGAAATCCGAGCAAAGCTCAAGGAACAAGAATCACGCACAAGCGGTAATTCATCAGGCGGCGGCGACAACGCAATTTACCCATTTTGGAATATTAAAGAAGGCGAGAGTGCAACTCTACGTTTCCTTCCAGATGGCGATGAGTCAAACACTTTCTTTTGGAAAGAACGTTTGATGATTAAATTGCCTTTTGCAGGAGTCAAAGGTGAAACTGATTCACGTCCTGTACAAGTACAAATTCCGTGTATGGAAATGTACGGCGAGACATGTGACATCTTAAACGAGGTACGTGGCTGGTTTAAAGATCCAAGTCTAGAAGATATGGGTCGTAAGTATTGGAAAAAACGTTCATATATTTTCCAAGGTTTTGTAACGGATAACCCACTCTCAGAGGATACTACTCCTGAGAATCCAATTAGACGTTTTATTATTGGTCCACAAATTTTCCAAATTGTTAAAGCGGCTCTTATGGATCCAGACATGGAAGAACTACCAACAGATTATACTGCTGGTGTAGACTTCCGTCTTAATAAAACATCCAAAGGCGGATATGCAGACTATTCAACATCAAACTGGGCACGTAGAGATCGTCCACTAGGTGATGCTGAAATGAAAGGCATTGAAGTTAATGGCTTGTGGAACTTAAACGACTTTCTTCCTAAGAAACCAGGTGAAGTCGAAGTTAAGGTTATGAAAGAAATGTTTGAAGCGTCAGTAGATGGTGAAGCATATGATGCGGATAGATTTGGTCAATATTTCCGTCCAGCAGGTATGTCAGCAAGAACTGGTGACCCGAATCAATCATCAGTTAACGGAACAGCAACTTCAAGAACTGCTGATCCAAAACCAGCGCCAGTGACAGAACCTACTCCAGTAGTAGAAACTGCTCCGGCTCCTGAAGCAACTCCAGCACCAGCGGCTGAAGCAGCTCCGGCAGAAGGTAATGCACAAGACATTCTTGCAATGATTCGTTCAAGACAATCTAGCTAAAGAATAAAATAAGTGCTCCTAGTGCTTAAATCAGAACCGAGATTCATTGCCATTGGCTGTCAACGTTCTAAACGGCACTAGGAGTATAGCTTTAACAAGGAGAAACTATGGCTAAATCATTTGATGTTAGTAAGTTCCGTAAGGACTTAACTAAAAGTATAACAGGTATGAGTAGTGGCTTTAATGATCCAACAGATTGGATTAGCACAGGCTCATATGCACTAAACTATCTTATTAGCGGCGACTTTCATAGAGGCGTTCCACTAGGCAAGGTAACAGTGTTTGCAGGAGAATCCGGCGCAGGTAAAAGTTATTTCTGTGCAGGTAACATTGTAAAACACGCACAAGAGCAAGGTATCTTTGTAGTTCTAATTGACTCAGAGAACGCACTTGATGAGAGTTGGTTACAGGCTCTAGACGTTGACACAGGAGAAGATAAACTTCTCAAACTAAACATGTCAATGATTGATGATGTAGCAAAAACTGTTAGCACATTTATGATTGATTATAAAGCAATGAACGAGGAAGATCGTCCTAAAGTATTGTTTGTAATTGATT
>ERZ891134.755-NODE-755-length-25153-cov-12.430712_pt1 | contig 25153 bp, 27 predicted proteins | sample MGYA00520888_ERZ891134 | MGnify/ENA primary metagenome ERZ891134 (study PRJEB32303, sample SAMEA104408692) | aquatic metagenome | biome: Brackish water; feature: Coastal; material: water | place: Baltic Sea | collected 2014-10-23 | depth 10 m ... | reverse complement strand
TCATTGGTTCTAGTTAAACCTTTAAGGGCCTCATAAGGATTTGGATAGGCCTCTCTTCTTAGAATGGTTTGTAAAGCTTCTGCTACCACGGCCCAATTGTTTTCGAGATCTGCTTTAAATTTTGACTCATTAAGTAGTAATTTATCAAGTCCTTTTAGGGTAGATTGAAATGCAATGAGGGTATGGCCTATAGGTACTCCAATATTCCTTAGCACTGTACTATCAGTTAGATCACGTTGTAATCTACTAAGGGGTAGTTTTGCAGAGAGATGCTCAAACACTGCATTGGCAATACCTAGGTTTCCCTCGCTATTTTCAAAATCTATAGGGTTTACCTTATGTGGCATTGCACTAGATCCTATCTCACCTTTTTTAATTTTTTGTTTAAAATAATCCATAGAGACATAGGTCCAAATGTCTCGGTCCAAATCTAGAATAATTGTGTTTATGCGTTTTAAACAATCAAACAAACCAGCCATGTGGTCATAGTGTTCAATTTGTGTAGTAGGGAAGGAGTGGTGCAGACCAAGTCTCTGTTGTACAAATTCTTGTCCAAAGGCTTTCCAGTCTATAGATGGGTACGCTACAAGATGGGCATTAAAATTTCCGGTTGCGCCACCAAATTTTGCAGCATGTTTACTGTTTTTTAATACTTCAAGTTGTTGTTCTAGACGTACTACATATACTTGTATCTCTTTACCTAAACGTGTTGGAGATGCAGGTTGGCCATGTGTTCTTGCAAGCATTGCAATATCTTTCCACTCTATAGAAAGTGCCTTTAGTTTTTCATGTACTTGAGAAAAAATAGGTAGGTATGATTTTTCAATTGCCTCTTTTAATGACAGTGGTATGGCGGTATTATTTATGTCCTGTGAGGTAAGTCCAAAATGAATAAACTCTTTGTATTTCTGTAGTCCAAGAAGTTCAAATTTCTCTTTGATAAAATATTCTACAGCCTTTACATCATGATTAGTTACTTTTTCTGTGTCTTTGATATGTTGTGCATCTGCAGTACTAAACCCAGTATAGAGACTTCGCAAATCATCAAACAGTGCAGTATCAAAATCTGCCAATTGCGGCAGAGGAAGTTCCACTAGTGCAATAAAGTATTCAATTTCTACTTTTACTCTGTATTTAATAAGAGCCTGTTCAGAAAAAAAAGGAATAAGAGATGCTGTTTTAGATGCATATCTACCGTCTATAGGTGAAATTGCTTGTAGTGCTTGGCTTGCCATATCGTATAGAATTTTAAGCCTTCAAAGATACGTTTTTAGCAACTAATAGTTGTGTATTATAGCAATATTCTTACTATTTGTTATAACACTAGTTTTTCTATAAAAGTTGCTGTTTAACATCATATAATGGGTTTCAACTTCCTAACTTTTCTTTTATATTTACAAAAATAAGCTGCTATTATTTTGGATTTAGATTTACTTAAACATTTACAAAGCTTCCTCACCGATAGAAGAAAAGAAACCTTTGAGAGGGTATTGTCAAAAAGAACACGGCACTTTACTGTAGTTACAGAAGATGTATATCAGCTTCATAACACCAGTGCTGTAATGCGTAGTTGTGATGTTTTTGGTATTCAGGATTTAAGTATTGTAGAGGAGCAAAACGCTAAAGGTATTGATAAGGAGATTGCCATGGGAGCTCAAAAGTGGGTAAATCTTCATAGATATAACACTGTTGATACGTGCATCGATAATTTAAAAAATCAAGGATACCAAATAGTTGCTACCTCTCCACATAATCAAAGTGTAGATTTACATAACTTTGATGTCACTAAAAAAAGTGCTTTTTTCTTCGGAACAGAACGTGATGGCTTAAGTAAAACAGTTCTTGACAGGGCAGATGTTAGCTTAAAAATACCTATGTATGGTTTTACGGAAAGTTTAAATATATCTGTATCTGCAGCTATAATATTACAACATGTTGTCACAAAATTAAAGCAAAGTGATGTGGATTGGAGTCTTACTCAGGATGAGAAAAATATTCTCAGAATACTCTGGGCCAAAAAGACCATCCGCAGCGTAGATGATATCATAGATCGTTTCTATAAAAAACAACCCTAAATAACAATGAAATTAGTTTTTGCTACACATAATTTAAATAAATTTAAAGAGGTGCAATCTTTACTTCCTGATACCATAGAACTTGTAAGCCTTACAGATATTGGTTGTCATGATGATATTCCAGAAACCGCAGCTACTATAGAGGGCAATGCTCTTTTAAAAGTTAGGTATGTTAAAAACAACTATGGCCTAGACTGTTTTGCTGATGATACTGGGCTTGAGGTTAAAGCCTTAAACAAGGCCCCAGGTGTGTATAGTGCGCGTTATGCTGGCCCAGATGCAAGCGCAGAGAACAATATCAATATGCTACTAAAAAACATGACCGGCATCCAAGATCGCTCCGCTCGTTTTAAAACTATTATTGCCCTTAGCTGTAAAGGTGAAGATATTTTGTTTGAAGGTATTTGTCAGGGATCTATTATTTCTCAAAAAAGAGGAGCTAAAGGCTTTGGCTATGATCCTATATTTTTACCCGATGGTAAAAACCAAACCTTTGCTGAAATGACACTCAAAGAAAAGAGTATTATTGGACACCGTGGGAAGGCCATGCAAAAATTAATCACACATTTCTCTTAGTTAAAAACTAGTATTTTTAGCTAGTTTATCATAGTAAAACAATTATAGCGTGCAATCCATTAATTAATAGTACTTTTGCACTTTGAAAAAATCCTCAGGGTGAGGTAGTGCAAAATGAAGTGGTAGGTATTATGTGTCGATAGCTTCTCAACGCACACGCATAATTATACTATACAACACTATGACAGCATTTAAGGCTTTAGGGCTAGACGAGCAATTACTTCAAGCAATTACAGATATGGGTTTTGAGACCCCATCTGAAGTACAAGAACAAGCAATCCCAATTTTATTAGAGAAAGACACTGATTTAGTGGCTTTAGCTCAAACAGGTACTGGTAAAACAGCAGCATTCGGTTTTCCAATGCTACAAAAAATTAATATCGATAGCCGCACCACACAAGGATTGATACTTTCTCCAACGCGTGAGCTGTGTTTACAGATTACCAATGAAATGATTAACTACGGAAAGCACAAGAAAGGCTTAAACGTAGTGGCAATTTATGGTGGAGCAAGTATCCAGGATCAAGCAAGAAACATCAAAAAAGGGGCACAAGTAATTGTGGCTACACCCGGAAGGATGAAAGACATGATTAGTAGAAGAATGATTGATATTTCTAAAATTGAGTATTGTGTACTTGATGAGGCAGATGAAATGTTAAACATGGGATTCTATGAAGATATCACAGAGATATTATCCTACTCTCCAGATGAGAAGAGCACATGGCTATTTAGTGCAACAATGCCAAGAGAGGTATCATCTATTGCAAAGAAATTCATGCATGACCCTAAAGAAATTACTGTTGGGTCTAAAAACGTAGGTTCTAGCAATGTATCACATGAATACTACCTTGTTAACACTAGAGATAGATACCAGGCCTTAAAACGCCTTGCAGATGCAAATCCAGAGATATTTTCAGTAATATTTTGTAGAACCAAAAGAGATACACAAAAAGTAGCAGAGCAACTTATTGCAGATGGTTACAATGCAGGAGCCATCCATGGTGATTTGAGTCAAAATCAACGTGATATTGTAATGAAGCAGTTTAGAAATCGTCAAATACAAATGCTTGTTGCTACAGATGTTGCAGCCCGTGGTATTGATGTGGATAACATTACACACGTTATTAATTATCAATTACCAGATGAAATAGAAACCTATACTCATAGAAGTGGTAGAACTGGCCGCGCTGGTAATCTTGGTATTTCTATAGTTATTGTAACTAAGAGCGAGGTGCGCAAGATTAAAAGTATCGAGAAGAAGATTCAAAAAACCTTTGAGAAAAAAGATATCCCATCTGGGATGGCTATTTGTGAAAAGCAGTTAATGCATCTTGCCAATAACATCAAGGATACAGAAATCAACCATGATATAGACACGTATTTACCACAGATAAATGAATCTCTAGAAGGATTTAGTAAAGAAGAACTAATTAAAAAGTTTTTCTCTGTAGAATTCACTCGTTTTTATAATTACTATAACAAGGCTAAAGACATCAATGCAACAGCTGGTGTTCAGCGAGAGTATAGTGATGATACGGGTAGTGTTCGTTACTTCTTAAACATTGGTAATAAAGATGATTTTGATTGGATGAGTTTAAAAGATTTCTTAAAAGATATCTTAGGTCTAGGGCAAGATGATGTATACAAGGTAGATGTAAAAGACAGCTTTTCCTTTTTCAATACAGATGAGCAGCACAAAGATTTAGTGCTAAAAGCCTTTGAAGATTATAAATTAGATGGCCGTAACGTTAATGTAGAGGTTTCTGAGAATTCAGGCGGCGGCGGTAGAAGCCGTGGCAAAAGAAGTTTTGGTGGTGGAGATAGATCTCGCGGAAGAAGTGGCGGCGGAGACAGATCTGGTGGCAGAAGCAGTGGTGGTGGAGACAGAGAGAGAAGCGGCGGAAGAAGCAGTGGAGGTTTTAGAAGCAGCGGCTCAGGTGGTGGCGGTTATAAAGGCAAGAGAAGAGACGATAGCTCAGGTGGCTATGGAGATAGAAGCAAAAGAAGAGATGATAGCGCCGGTGACTCTGGAGCTAGCAGAAGTAGAAGTAGTGATGGAGATTCTCGATCAAGCAGAGGCAGATCAAGTGAAGGCACAAGTGATTTCGCAGATGCTGGAAATAAGTCTAAATTTAGTGGAAAACGTCGTGGAAAATCTAAACCAGATACCGGTGGTACTGGCGGTAGAAGAAGAAGAAGGGATTAAATACATTCTCTAAAGGATATATACGTTACTAAAGGTTTGTTGGTCTATCACCAGCAAACCTTTTTTTGTTGCTTTTTTATATAAAAATGTTTTATGTTTTTTACTTGCCTTGAAATTTTGGCATTATTTTACCGTCTATAATCTGTACATTTGTAAACGTACTTTATGAAACAATTATTTACACTCTTATTATTTTCCCTAATAGCAACAACTACATACGCTCAGGACGTAGTATCTATTCGCGGAACTGTAGAAAATGCCTCTGATGACAGTATTCTTGAAAACGTTAATATTGTTAATTTAAACCAAGTTTGGGGAGCAACCACAGACAAAAAAGGAGAATTTGAGATTAGAGCCGTTGTTAATGACACCCTCTTTTTTTCTTACCTAGGTTTTAAATCAATTAGAGTACGTGTTACCAATGATTGGCTTTCTTATGGTACTGTAAAAATTAAGATGACAGAAATTGGTATTGCCCTTGAAGAAGTTTTAGTGAAACCTGTAACTCTTACAGGATATATTGAGGTAGATGCCCGTACCATTCCTATCTATGATAACTACCGCTACCGTATAGATGGTATTGGGGGTAGTGGATATGAAGGTGGAGACAAACAGCCAAGTGCATTATCCAAGGTATTGAGTTCTGTGTTTAATCCTGCAGATTTCCTTTATAATGTTTTTGGTAAACGCCCCAGGCAGATGAAGAAACTCCGTAAAATGAAGGAGAATGATGCCATAAGAAATCTTCTTGCAAGTAAGTTTGACAGAGAAACACTAATGGCCGTATTGCAGTTAGAGCGTCTAGATATTGACGAAATATTAAATAACTGCAGCTATTCTAGTGATTTTATTACAGCTGCAAGTGATCTTCAAATACTAGATGCAATCAGCGAATGCTATGAAGAATACCGTGTTTTGCACAGGGGTAAGTAATAGTTTCCCTTTTGTTTTAATGTGTACAAACCCGCGATAACAAACCATAACTTTAGCTACTTTATTTTATATGAAAGAATTAGTTGCTCAACAACGTCAATTTTTTAATTCGCATACCACCAAAGATGTCAGCTTTAGAATAAAGCAATTAACATCTCTGGAAGATGTGTTGAATGATAATATAAAACTTCTAGACAGGGCTGTATTCAATGACTTTAAGAAAAGCAGCTTTGAGAATTACATGACCGAGATTGGTATTGTATTGTATGACATAAAACAAGCAAAAAAAAAATTAACACGTTGGTCTTCAAAGCAAAGAGTAAAAACAAACCTGGGTAATTTTCCAGCCAAAAGTTACATTATACCAGAGCCACTTGGAGTAACGCTCATTATTAGCTCCTGGAATTACCCGTACCAACTTTCATTGGCACCTATGGTTGCTGCTATTGCTGCAGGAAACACTATTATATTAAAACCTAGTGAGATTTCTTCACAGACCTCCGGTGTGATGGCCTCTATTTTAAATGAAGCTTTTAACCCTAATTTTTTAAAAGTAATTCAGGGAGGTGTTCAAGAAACTACCGAGCTTTTAAAACAAAAGTTTGACAAGATCTTTTTTACGGGAAGCACTACGGTGGGTAAAATTATATACAAAGCTGCTGCAGAGTATTTAACTCCAGTGACCCTAGAGCTTGGAGGGAAGAGTCCCGTGATAATTACTAAGGATGCTAATATAAAAATGGCAGCAAAAAGAATTGTTTGGGGTAAATTCTTAAATGCGGGTCAAACATGTATTGCTCCAGATTATTTGTATGTAGATGCTCAAATTTCAGAAACTTTATTAAAAGCCCTTACCAAAGAAATTGAAAAAGCAAGGTATAGCTTTGAGAATGATAACTATGTTCAAATCATTAACGAGCGTAATTTTGATAGATTAGCGGCACTTTTAGATCCCTCAAAAATATATTGTGGAGGACATACAGATAAAGCACAGCGTTATATAGCTCCAACCTTACTCCATACTATTAGCTTTGATGACAAAATTATGCAAGAGGAAATATTCGGTCCTATTTTACCGGTGCTTACTTTCACCGATTTGAATCAAGCTGTCAAAAATGTGCAACTATTACCAAAGCCTCTTTCTTGTTATGTATTTACTAGTAGTGACCAGGTTAAAAATAAAATTATAAAAGAAATTTCATTTGGAGGCGGTGCTATCAATGATACCATCATGCATATTTCAAACCCAAATCTTCCTTTTGGAGGTGTTGGTAGTAGTGGTTTTGGTAGCTATCATGGCCAGGCGGGTTTTAATTGTTTTAGTAATTTTAAGAGCCTACTAGATAAACCAACATGGTATGAATCTTCATTAAAATACGCTCCCTACACTCAAAGAAAACTTGCCATTATTAAAAAATTATTAAAAAATCAATAATGCTACAACCCTTTGTACATTATGGATTACATTTTTTAGTGCCAATAGCCATTGCCTATATTTTTTACAGGCCCAAATGGATTAAAACAGCATTAATACTTTTAGCAACCATGGCGGTAGATCTTGATCATTTGCTATCACAGCCAGTTTTTGATGCCACTAGGTGTAGTATTGGGTATCACTTGTTGCATCAACCTTTGGCTATTATTTGTTATGCTATATTGTTTCTTTTTCCAAGAGCTAGAGTGGTGTCTATTGGGCTTTTGTTGCACATGCTTGCAGATAAATTAGATTGCACTTGGATGGCAATATCTTAAACTTTAACAATAGGCTTGTTTTAATTTAGAATCCCAAATAAGATACTATTTATGGTGATACGGCTCATTTTTTAAAATCGTATACCCTCTGTATAATTGTTCCATAAAAAACGGGCGAACCATTTGGTGTGAAAAAGTCATGGAAGATAAAGATATCTTAGCATTTGCTCTTTTGTACAGAGTATCACTAAAACCATAGGGCCCGCCTATTACAAAAACTAGATTTTTAAGTCCACTGTTCATTTTCTTTTGTAAAAAAATCGCAAAACTCTCTGAAGTAAATGTCTTTCCCTTTTCGTCTAGGATACACAAAAAATCACTGCCTTGTAATTTTTTAAGTAAAGCATCTCCTTCTGCAGTTTTTTGCTGGCTTTCACTTAGGTTTTTTACATTTTTAATGTCTGGAATTACCTCAAGGTTGAAATTTATATAATGTTGCAGTCTCTGCATATATACCTTTGTAAGGGCATCAATATGCGTATTGTCTGTTTTTCCTATAACATATAGTGTGATTTTCATAAATACTTGTTTTATGTATTACGTCTTTGCATTTTTTCTTTATAAAATGCTTTACTAGCAATGTAAATCACTTTATGTACTTCACAATAGGTGATGGTGCTGTCCTTATTGGTGAGTAAAATTATTTTGGTTATGGTTATTTCTTTTTCTGTAGCGATGCTATCTTTTATTGCTTGAATTTCATCTTCAGTAAAGGTAAAAGTTGCGTATAAGTTTTCCTTGGCAGGTCTTTTAAAAAATATTTCCGAAGATTTATCCCAAACAACATAATTATCCCCCAAAATACTTATGAGCTGCGTCATAGCAATTGGATCTGTAGCAGAGAACATACTTCCACCAAAAATAGAGTTTACATAATTTTTGTTTTTATAGCTTATGGGTAGTTTTATTGCTATACATAGCATGTCTTTTGAGATGGAAAGAATCTTAGCGGTACTCCTTCTATACATAGGAGAAATGTTAAATCCGTATTTAAAAGCGTTATTTCTTCCAATAAGGAGTGTGGCAACAGCAATGATTTTTTGATATATAGGCATATGTGCGTAAAAAGGGTCAAATACCGTTAGGTATTCAGGTTGATATCCAGATGGCTAAATTACAAAGATTATTGCGCTTGCAAACCATTTTTTGTGAGTAAGCACCAGAGACTTAAGGTTAAAAAAATGACAAGAGTATGTGTGTAATGCTTCCTATTATTTAACTTAGCAGAAAAATGTCTGTACATGATCTCGAGCAAACAATTTAACAAAGAAATTAGCATCATCATTGCCAATGCAATTCGTGAAGATGTGGGTGAGGGAGATCACTCTTCCTTGGCTTGTATTTCTAATAAGGCCACTGGAAGTGCTCATTTACTAGTCAAAGACGATGGTATCATTGCAGGTGTGGCATTTGCACAACAGGTGTTTGATTTTGTAGATCCAACTCTAGTTGTAGATGTAAAAATTACAGACGGAAGCCCAGTAAAACAGGGTGATGTTTGCTTTATAGTATCTGGAAGCTCACAATCTATTTTAAAGGCAGAGAGACTTGTACTTAATGCCATGCAGCGCATGAGCGCTATTGCTACCAAAACAAATCAGTATGTAAAACTACTGGAATCTACCAATACAAAAATACTAGATACAAGAAAAACAACACCAGGAATAAGAGCACTTGAGAAATGGGCTGTTACCATTGGAGGTGGAGAAAATCATAGATTTGGATTGTATGATATGATTATGTTAAAAGATAACCATATCGATTTTTGTGGAGGCGTTGTGAAGGCTATAGAAATAACAAAACAATACTTGAAGGACAATGCCCTTGATTTAAAAATCATAGTAGAGGCTAGAGATTTTAATGAAATAGAGCAAATTTTGTCAACTACAGGTGTCTATAGAATATTGATTGATAATTTTAACTTTGAGGACACCAAAAAAGCGGTTGCCATGATTGGTGATAGCTGCTTAACTGAATCTAGCGGTGGTATAACCCTAGACACCATAGCCCAGTATGCTAGGTGTGGGGTAGATTATATTTCTAGTGGAGCCTTAACGCATTCTGTGCATAATATGGATTTAAGTTTAAAAGCAATATAATGCAAGAAGATCAAGCTCCCATAGGCAATACCGTTGAGGATACCTTGCTCAAAACACCTATCATAAAGCAAGCACTATGGCTTACAAAACAAATTAAGCTACCTGGTATGGGTGGTTTAACGTTTTATGATTTTATTAAATTATACCTTCAAGGGATACTGCAAGGGACCTTTTCTCCAAGAGCGAGTTCTATAGCCTATAGTTTTTTTGTAGCTATATTTCCTTTTTTACTATTTATATTAAATCTTATACCCTACATTCCTATAGAAGGATTTCAGTCTAGGTTTCTAATCTTTATAGAAGGATTTCTTCCTCCTCAAACTGCTAATCTTTTTATTCCTGTAATTTCAGATATTGCAATTAATCCAAGAGGTGGCTTATTGTCTTTTGTGTTTTTATTATCTATATTTTTAGCTGCCAATGGAGTCAACGCTATTTTCAGCGCCTTTGAATATTCTTACCATGTAAAGATCAATAGAGGCTTTTTTAAGCAGTATGCAGTTGCTCTTGGTGTTTCTGTTCTATTTGCAGTAGCGCTAATAATAACAGTGGTTATCATATTGTATGGTGAGTACGGGATTCGGGACCTTCAAGGAAGGGCTTTTTTAAGTGAAGATGTATTTTGGTTATCTGCTTTGCAACTTACCGCATTTGTGGTATTATTGTATAGTACAATTTCAACCTTGTATTATTTTGGAACCAAAGAAGGAAAAAAGTCTAAGTTTTTCTCTCTAGGGGCTTTAGTTACTACCTTGTTGTTTTTGGCTACCACTTACTTTTTTGGTATTTATATCAATAATTTTTCAACTTATAACGAGTTATATGGTTCTCTTGGGGCTCTTTTAATAATGTTGTTATATATTTGGATAAATAGTAATTTATTACTTTTAGGCTTTGAGCTTAATATTACATTACAGCGTTTACGAAACAAACAAAATGAATTAAATTAATTTTAAACAAACAAAAATGAAAAAGTTTATTCTACTTGCAATTTCAGTGTTCACCCTTAATATGGCAACAGCACAAACTCAAGTTGGTGAAGTAACCCTTCCTAACTCTCTAGATTTTAATAATGAAACCTTAGTTCTCAATGGAGCAGGTATTCGTACCAAATTGTTTTTAAAATTATACTCTGGAGGACTATACCTGCCAAGTAAAACCAATGACGCTGCTGCCATTATTGGTGCAGATCAAAACCAAGCAATACAGCTTGTAATTACCTCTAGTTTTGTATCTAGTGAGGCTATGAGTGAAGCTGTAGAAGATGGTTTCGAAGCATCTACTAGAGGAAATACAGATCCTTTTGCTGCAGAAATTAAAACATTTATGGGCTTTTTTAGCGAAGATATTGTTGAAGGAGATACTTATGACATCACTTACCAAACAGGTAAAGGTGTAGTATGCTACAAAAACAATAAAGAGCTAGGGTCTATTAAAGGTATGGATTTCAAAAAAGCACTATTTGGTATCTGGTTAGGTAAAAATCCTGCAGACTCAAACCTTAAAAGCGGAATGTTAGGGAAATAATTTTCTTTTTCATTTCATGATTTTCAAACAAATTATCCAGTATGCTCTATTGTTAAATAAGCATACTGGATTTTTTTATAAATGAAGTTATAGTAAGCCCTAAAACTAATAACTTGTGTATAAAATCAATAAAAGGCTGCTTAAATAATAAGTAGCTTTTTTATTTTTACTATCCAACAAACATCCATAGCCATAGCTTGTTCTATATAGACGTCATATTACCCATACCCTTAAAACAAACCTTTACCTACAGTGTAAACAAGGATGAGGCAGGTTTTTTAAAGCAAGGCCATAGAGTTGCGGTCCCTTTTGGAAAGTCTAAGGTGTATACCGCAATAGTTTACCAAGTCCACGATCAAGCACCAGAGGGTTATAAGACCAAGAGTATTGATCAAATCCTAGATCAAACACCTATTATAACACCACAGCAGATAAAACACTGGCAGTGGATGGCTAGTTATTACATGTGCACTCTTGGCGAAATAGTTAAAGCTGCTCTTCCTAGTGCTTTTTTACTAGAGAGTGAAACGGTGGTGTCTTTGTGTGTAAATGCTGCTGTAGATCCAGCAAAAATTTCAGATGAAGCATATTTAGTCATTGAGGCCCTGCAACAACGCTCGCCTTTGCATATTAATGATGTGAGAGCTGTTTTGGATAGCACTCAAGTAGTAAAAGTTCTTAAAGACCTTTTGGATCTTGGCGTTATTGAGGTACAGGAAGAAATGTATGAGCAGTACACTCCTAAGCTCAAAAAATATATTAAAGTTGCTAGTTTATATCAGGAGCAAGAGCAGCTTTCTGGGTTGCTTGAAAGCCTTTCTCGAGCACCTAAACAAAAAGAAATTTTATTACAACTATTTAGCCTACAGGCTCAAACTAAAAAAGCAGTTGGAGTTACTTCCTTTCAAAAGGCTAGTGGTGCTGGTCCTGGTGCTATAAAAGCCTTGGTTAAAAAAGGAATTTTAGAGGAGTTTTATCTCAAAAAAGACAGAATTGATTATAAAGGCGATGCTCCGCAGTCTATTATGGATTTAAGTGATGCTCAACAACAAGCCCATAAAGAGATAAACACTTGTTTTAAAGAGCAGGATGTTGTATTGCTCCATGGGGTTACCGCTAGTGGTAAGACCGAGATATATATAAAACTTATAGAACAGCAACTCTCTAATGATAAACAGGTGTTATTTATGTTGCCTGAAATTGCACTAACCACACAGCTTATTTCTAGGTTACAATATTATTTTGGAGAAAAAATAGGGGTATACCATTCAAAATATTCTGTAAACGAAAGAGTAGAGCTTTGGAATAACGTTTTACAAAACAAGGCTAAGGCACAAATTATCATTGGTGCCCGATCCTCTTTGTTTTTACCATTTAGCAATCTAGGGCTCATTGTTGTTGATGAAGCTCATGAACCTTCTTTTAAACAGTATAATCCAGCCCCAAGATACCAAGCAAGAGATAGTGCTATAGTCTTGGCAAGAATACATCAAGGTAAACTCCTGATGGGCTCTGCGACTCCTTCTTTAGAGAGTTACCACAACGCAAAAGAGGGGAAGTATGGTTTGGTGAATTTAAATAAACGCTTCGGAAATATTAAAATGCCAACCATAGAGCTAATAGATATTAAAGAAAAGCACAAGAAGAAGAAGATGACGGGTCATTTCAGTGATCGATTGTTGGAGGAAATAAAAGTGTCTTTAAGCAACAATCAGCAAATTATACTTTTTCAGAACCGAAGAGGATTTTCTCCTATTGTAGAGTGTAAAACTTGTGGTAGTTCACCCCAGTGTCCAAACTGTGATGTAAGTCTAACGTTTCATAAATACAAAAATCAATTACGGTGTCATTACTGCGGCCATAATACACCAATGCAACTGAGTTGTATGGCTTGTGGTCTTGAAACTTTAGATAGTAAAGGGTTTGGTACAGAACAAATTGAAACTGAGCTTGTAGCCTTATTTCCAGACCACACAGTGGCTAGGATGGATCAAGACACAACAAGAGGGAAACATGCTTATAAAAAATTAATTGATAGATTAGAGAATCTTGAAATTGACATTTTAATTGGCACACAAATGCTAGCCAAAGGCTTAGATTTTAGAAATGTTGGTTTGGTAGGAGTCATGAATGCAGATAATCTACTCAATTTTCCAGATTTTAGGGCCCATGAGCGTAGTTTTCAATTATTACTTCAAGTTGCAGGTAGGGCAGGGCGCACTAAAGAGCAAGGACGTGTACTAATACAAACCTATAACCCAGACCATACTATTTTACAACAAGTTAGTGTCAATGGATATCAAGAAATGTATCGTGTTCAAACCCAAGAGAGATATGATTTTAAATACCCACCTTTTTATAGAACTATAAAAATCACATTCAAAGACAGAAGCCTTCAAAAGGTAGAAAGTGGAGCACAGTGGTATGCTATGGCTCTTAAACAACATCTTCAAGACAATGTGTTGGGTCCTGAGGCCCCAGCGGTAGCAAGAGTAAGAAACCAATATATTACTGGTGTATTGGTCAAAATTCCTAAAAATCAATCTTTGCAAAACACTAAAAATTACATTGCAAGTGTGCAGCGTAGTTTTAATGCCGCCAAGCAATTTTCATCTATACGAGTAACTATAGATGTAGATAATTATTGATCTGCTTAATTGATAGGATTTAGAACAACTTAATTTTTAAACAAAAAAATGCCCAGGTTTTATTTGTTTTAAATAAAACCTGGGCATTAACTATTTTAACTAGTCTTTGTTGTTGGCAGCCAATGCCTGAACAAGATCTGTTTTTCTATTTCTACTTAGTGGAAGTTCTTCTTTTTCTAGTTCAATAACTTTACTGTTATATCGTATCACTTTATCAAGATTTACAATATAAGATTTGTGTATTCGCAAAAAACGATCTTTGGGCAGCAGCGCCTCAAATGCTTTCATTGTTGAGAGTACAACCAAAGAGTCATGTTCTGTTACCATTTTTACATAATCTCCAAGCGCCTCGATGTATCGCAATTCATTTAAAAATACTTTACGCTTTTTTAGGTTACTTTTTACAAAAATGAAATCTTCTTCATCAAAACCCTCTTCGTTTTTAAGCTTATAATTTGTAACGGCTTTATGTACGGCGTTTAAAAAACGCTCTTTTGAAATTGGCTTGCGCAGATAATCAATGGCGTCATAATCAAATGCTTTGAAGGCATATTTGGTTTTTCCCGTTACAAAAATTATCTGTGGCTTCGCTGTTAAATCATCCAGTAAATCAAAGCCAGAAAGAATTGGCATTTCGATGTCTAGGAATATCAAATCTATATCAGAGGTTGCAATACCTTCTTTTGCTTCAATAGCATTATTGTACTGTGCAACCAAATTCAAAGACTGGTGGTTTTCTATCAATTTAACTACAGAAAGTCTCTGTAATGTAGAATCATCTACAACGGCACAGTTAAGTATCGTTTTTTCCATCTTATTGGGGGTTTATAACATCAAAAATAAGTCTTTTATCGATGAAATGCAACTTTATTTAATTTTTATCGTAAAAAAATGCTCTTTATCTATTTTTTGCTGGAATGATTATTTGTTGAATAAGGCGTTTGTTATTTGTAAAATATATAGTATTTTTGCACACTCTTAGCATCATGCTAGGAATTAATATTAATCAATAATAGATTTTAAAATGAATCATTACGAAACTGTTTTCATCTTAAATCCCGTTTTATCTGAAGAACAGATAAAGGAAACAGTAAAGAAATTTGAAGATATTCTTATTTCTAAAGGTGCTAAGATGATATCAAAAGAGAATTGGGGGCTAAAAAAATTAGCTTATGCCATTCAAAACAAAAAAAGTGGTTTTTATCACTTGCTAGAATTCACCGTAACAGGTGAGGCTATCAACGAATTAGAAGTAGCTTTCAGAAGAGAAGAGCGTGTAATGCGTTATCTTACTGTAGCTCTAGACAAGCATGCAATTGCTTGGGCAGAGAGAAGAAGAAAGCGTGATAATATTAAAACACTATAAGCTATGGCATCTATACAAGAACAAGCAAAAGGAAAAAAAGATGGAGAAATCAGATATTTAACTCCATTAAATATAGAAACGTCAAAAGCTAAGAAGTACTGTCGTTTCAAGAAGTCTGGTATTAAATATATCGATTATAAAGATCCAGATTTTTTATTAAAATTTGTAAACGAGCAAGGTAAATTGTTACCTAGAAGGCTTACAGGAACTTCTTTGAAGTACCAACGTAAAGTGGCTGTTGCAGTAAAAAGAGGACGTCATTTGGCACTTATGCCTTATGTTGCCGATTTATTAAAATAAAAACAAGATAGGAATATGGAACTTATATTAAAAAAAGACGTTGAGAATCTTGGTTTTGCAGATGATCTAGTAAATGTAAAAAATGGATACGGAAGAAACTTCCTTATCCCAAACGGTCATGCTGTACTAGCAACACCTTCTCAAAAGAAAATGCTTGCAGAAACATTAAAGCAGCGTGCACATAAGGAGCAAAAGGTTATTGATGCCGCAAAAGCTGAAGCGACTAAGCTTTCCTCTTTAGCAGATTTCAAAATTGTAGTGAAAACTGGAGAAGGAGACAAGTTATTTGGATCTGTTTCTAATGCAGACCTTTCTGAGGCATTTGCAAAAGAAGGTATTGAATTAGAAAAGAAATTTATCACAATCGCTGGTGGAATCATTAAGCGTACTGGCCAATATGAGGCAAGTGTGCGTTTCCATAGAGATGTAATTTCTACATTTACCTTTGACGTGGTTGCCCAGGCAAGCAAGTAAAATTATTTTTAAAGTACACTAAACCTCTCTCAGCAATGTGAGGGGTTTTTTTATGAAATTTTAGTACCCTTATATTTACAGTATGAAATACGCAAGACTTACCAAAGAACAGCTCGATAGTTTGCAACAAGAATTCATCAACTTTTTGGCCACACAGACCATCACGGCCCAAGAATGGCAAACTATTAAAAAAGAGCAGCCACAGGTTGCAGAGCAAGAACTAGATATATTTAGTGATCTAGTTTGGGAAGGTGCACTAAGCCAGGCGAAATTTTTAGAGAATATATCTCCAAAACTGTTGTTTTTATTTAAACTAGAAGCCCAGCAAATGTCATTAATTTCTGTAAAAGTAGTCTTAGAAGGTATAGATATAACCACTAAAGAAGGATATTCTTGGCTACAAAAAAACTATGCTACAGATGATGTGGAATTTTATACGGCTACAAAAGAATATACAGAAGATAAAAACCTTGATATATTTAAGCTTATACAGCAAGGCGCTGCTATTACCAAGGGAGATTTATACGGTTTTTTTCAAGAAATTTTAAATAGTTAACAAGAAACTAATACACTTCTCTTTCTACCTTTTACTCGTACCTCAAACTTTCTATAGGGTCAAGTCTTGCTGCTTTAACGGCGGGATAAGCCCCAGCAAGCACAGCCACCACAAATGTGATGATTGTTGCCCAGACCATCGCTACAACGGGTAGGGTGAATTCAAAATCAAAAGCAGCAGCAAATCCTATACCTGTAAGTATTCCTAAGATAATACCAAGTATAGACCCAAATTGACCAATGACAATGGTTTCAATTAAAAATTGAGTTGATATTGTGCTATTTTTAGCACCTAAAGCTTTACGTACGCCAATCTCTCTAGTTCTCTCTGTTACAGAAACTAGCATGATGTTCATGAGCGCTATTGAGGAGCCTAAGATTGTAATAATACTTATGATCCAGGCCGCGGTCTCTAATACCCCGCCAATATCTGATGCCCGCGCTAATAGGTCATCACTTCGCAAGATTCCAAAGTTTTCTTCTTCAATAGGGCTAAGCCCTCTAATGTTTCTAAATATAACCAAAGCTTCATCTTGTGCTCCTTGCATCATTGCTTTGTCTACTACCTTTATGCTAATGGTGTAGTTTATGTTTGGCTGGGTGAAAATTCCTCGTGCTACTTGTATGGGTAGTAACACTTTTAAATCTTGGTTGTTTCCAAAGGTAGCTCCCTTGGATTCTAGTATACCAATGATTTTGAACTTCACGCCACGAATACTTATGGTTTTATTTAAAGGGTTTTCATTTTCAAAAAGACTTTTCAAAAAATCTGAACCAATAAGGCACACTTTGGTATTGTTTTGAATATCAAAAACAGTGAAGTTTCTTCCTTGGTCTACTAGGGTTCCGGTGTTGTCTAGGTAGTTTTCATTTACCCCATACACCTGTACCTCAGGATCTGTCTTATTCCCTTCATACCGAACCTCTGCAGATCCAGTCCCAGCAAATGAGACAGAAGTACTTGTAAAAGGGAACTCATAGGTATCTATAAAATTACGCACATCATCATACCTAATGATAGGGTTAATTTTTTTGCGCTCACCACGGCCTCCTCGATTTACAGAAAACTCATATCGCTGTATATTAAAGGTATTACTACCCATAGAGGCGAAATTGCCTGCAATGTTAGTTTCAAGGGCTTTTACAGCACTTAAAATCCCTACAAGAGACCAAATTCCTATACCCATAATAACAACGGTTAAAATGGTTCTAAGCAATTGTGTTTTTATAGAGTCTAGTGCAATGCGCACATTTTCGCGAAACAGTGAAAACATAAATTAGTAATTTGTTGTTAGACTAAGGTCTTTGGGTAAAGTTACAGTTTTGTGTGACATTAACTTAAAAATTTACAATGTGCTTGTCAAATGTTAATACTATGTATAAATTTAGTCTTACAATACTAGTAGAAGACCGCGCTAATTATGATATTTGTATTTTAAAGACAGTACCATGAAACCATCTATACCAAAAGGAACCCGTGATTTTTCTCCAACTCAAGTGGCTAAGCGCAACTACATTATGGACACCATAAAGCGTCATTTCTCTTGTTTTGGTTTCCAGGCTATAGAAACACCTAGTTTCGAGAAGAGTGAAACCCTTATGGGGAAATATGGTGAAGAAGGAGATCGTTTAATATTTAAAATTCTTAACAGCGGTGATTATTTAAAAAAAGCCACCGATGCTTTATTAATAAATAAAGAAAGCCAAAAACTAACTGGACAAATTAGTGAAAAAGCACTTAGATATGATCTAACAGTTCCATTTGCTAGATACGTAGTACAACACCAAAACGATATTACATTTCCATTTAAAAGATATCAAATACAACCTGTATGGCGTGCAGACAGACCTCAAAAAGGACGATTTAGAGAGTTTTATCAATGTGATGCAGATGTAGTTGGGAGCCCTTCTTTATTACAAGAAGTGGAGCTGGTACAATTGTACGATGCAGTTTTTACAGATCTTTCATTAAAAGGATCTGTAATAAAGATGAACAATCGTAAAATACTCACTGGTATAGCCCAAGTAATAGGTGCAGAAGATAAGCTTATTGATTTTACTGTCGCCCTTGACAAACTAGATAAAATAGGAGCAGACGGTGTTAAAAAAGAAATGCTTGAAAAAGGAATTACACAAGATGCAATTGCAAAAGTGCAGCCTTTATTTACCATGCAAGGTGATGCAAACCAGCAATTAGAAAGCCTAAAGGTTATGCTGGGCTCATCTAAAATTGGTATGCAAGGCATACAGGAGTTGGACTTTATTGTTTCTACTATTTCTGCTTTAGAATTACAAACAGCTAGCTTAGCCATTGATGTTACCTTGGCTAGAGGTTTAAACTATTATACGGGTGCTATCTTTGAGGTAAGTGCGCCAAAAGGTGTTACTATGGGAAGTATTGGTGGAGGTGGTCGTTATGATGATCTCACAGGTATTTTTGGATTGAAAGATGTTAGTGGTGTTGGTATCTCTTTTGGTTTGGATAGAATCTATTTAGTTCTTGAAGAGCTAGGCTTATTTCCAGAAACCGCATCTGCAAATACAGAGGTGTTGTTTTTTAATTTTGGAAACCCAGAGGCCATATATGCTATGAAAGCCATCAAACAATTAAGAAGCAATGGAATCTCTGCAGAGTTATACCCAGATACTGCTACCAATCAAAAGAAAGAAAGAAAACAACTCACCTACGCAGAACGAAAAGGTATATTGTATGCTGTATTAATAAAAGAGCAAGATATTAAGGATAATACCTACACCCTTAAAAACATGCAAACAGGTGATAAACAAACACTAAGCCTTGAGAATTTAATTAAGATTCTAGCGTAAGTTTTTATTATAAATAGTAAAAGCCCATACATCTGTATGGGCTTTTTTTTGTAGCGAGGAGCAGACTTGAACTGCCGACCTCTGGGTTATGAATCCAGTGCTCTAACCAGCTGAGCTACCTCGCCAAATGTTACTGGTTGTGCTTTGTTATGTATTATGTATATCAAAGCGGCTGCAAAGATAAAAACAAAATAATGTAGGGCAAACAATCCACCATTTTTTATTCTATTTTATTTCTGTTAAAATTTCTGAAGAAATAAACCGTACATTTGCCGCTCATTAAGAATAGGTTCTTGCCTATTCTTTTAACATTATTTATGTCATTTCAATCATTAGGGCTCTCTGATGCCTTGCTTAAAGCAATTAGCAAAAAAGGATACACTACACCAAGTCCAATTCAACTAAAAGCAATCCCCAAAATACTTGAAGGTAGAGACGTTTTAGCCTCTGCCCAAACTGGTACAGGAAAAACTGCTGGCTTTACATTACCAATGCTACAACAGTTTTTAGCTAATACTGGCCAGCATCAAGGAAGAAGAAAAATAAAATCTTTAATCTTAACGCCAACTAGAGAACTTGCCGCGCAGGTACTTGAAGATGTTAAGACTTACTCAGAGTTTACAGATCTTAAAAGCACGGTAGTATTTGGTGGGGTAAATGCCAACCCTCAAATAAAAACACTGCGCCAAGGCGTTGATATATTGGTGGCCACTCCTGGTAGGTTACTAGATTTGCACAATCAAGGTGTAATTAATTTTTCTGGAATTCAGTTCTTGGTTTTGGATGAGGCAGACAGAATGCTAGACATGGGTTTTTTAAGAGATATAAAAAGAATTTTAGCGCTGTTGCCCTCTAAGCGCCAAAACCTGTTGTTTTCTGCAACCTTTTCAAAAGAAATCAAAACCCTTGCAAATAGCTTTTTAGACAACCCAGCTATGGTGGAGGCAGCTCCTCAAAACACAACAGCTGAGAAAGTAGATCAAATAATTTACAGAACCAATAAGGGCTTAAAAACTAATCTTGTAATCAAACTCATTACAGAAGGGAACTGGAATCAAGTATTGGTATTTACCAGAACTAAACATGGCGCCAACAAGCTATCACAAAAATTAGAAAAAGCAGACATTAAAGCTGCGGCCATACACGGTAATAAAAGTCAGGGAGCAAGAACAAGAGCACTTGCTGGTTTTAAAGAGGGTAGCATATCTGTTTTGGTGGCTACAGATATCGCAGCACGCGGGCTTGACATACCATTGCTTCCTCATGTAATAAACTTCGAGTTGCCTAACATACCTGAAGACTATGTTCACAGAATAGGACGTACAGGTAGGGCAGGAGCCAGTGGAAAAGCAATTTCCATAGTAAGCGTTGATGAATATGCTTATGCAAGAGGTATAGAGAAGTTGCTTAATATTAAGCTTGAAAGCACTGTAATACCTGGATTTGAACCAACCGAATCACTACATGAAGTAGAATCTAAAAAAGCAGAAAACAAAGCTGCTCATAACAGAGGAGGTAGAAATAACAGTCGTTCACAATCTAATAAACCATCTCAAGATGGTTCAAAAAAACGCCGTAATTTTAGAAGATAAGGAGCCTTTAGCGTTTTTGTAAAAATCATAGTATCATACTATATCTTTTCTTAGGGGCAAATAATAGGTTTCTTTCTTTTGGTTTTTATATTTAATATCTATATTGGACTAACTAACAAACAACAATGGAAGAAAAAATAAAATACGAAATGGAAATTCCAATCCAAGTTTCCCCTTCATTATTGTATACGTATATTTCTACACCATCTGGACTCTCTGAATGGTATGCAGATAACGTAAACTCTAGAGGAGAAAATTTTGAGTTTATTTGGGACGGTGCCGAAGAAAAAGCTGTTTTGCTAACAAAAAAGAACGCAGAACGAATTAAATTTAGGTGGGATGTGGATGCAGGTACAGATTATTATTTTGAATTGCGTATTCAAGTAGATGAGATTACCAAAGATGTTTCACTGATGATCACAGACTTTGCTGAGGATGGTGAAGTTGAAGAAGGAAAGATGCTTTGGGAAAACATGGTTTCTGAGCTAAAACAAATATTAGGATCAACCTAAAAAATAAATATAGATACCCGTATCTTTGTGCCACTCTATAATAAACTAGAGTGGCTTTTTTTTTATGATAAATTTAAATGGTACCATTCTCGAAAAGCACAAGGCAGCTATATCTATTTCTAATAGAGGGCTAAATTATGGTGATGCAATTTTTGAAACCTTGCGTGTTAGCGCGGGGAAAATTTATTTTTGGGAAGACCATTACTTTAGACTCATGGCCTCTATGCGTATACTACGAATGGAGATTCCCATGAATTTCACTCAAGAATACCTAGAGAAGCAAATTTTAGCAACTATAGAGGCTAATGGAGCTATAACTGCAGCCTATAGAATTAAAATTCTTGTATGGCGCCAAGAAGGTGGTCTTTATAGCCCCACCATAAATGAAATTGATTTTACTGTACAGTGTAGTGATTTACAAAACTCTTTTTACTTAGTAAGCAAAGACCAATATGAGGTAGAACTGTTTAAGGATCATTATATTACATCAGGACTACTCTCTACATTAAAAACAAATAACAAAATTATAAACGTTTTAGGTAGTATTTTTGCCAAAGAGAACGGTTATGAAAATTGCTTGCTTTTGAACGAAAAAAAGCAAATTGTAGAGGCATTAAACGGAAACCTATTTTTAGTAAAAGGGGATGTTATAAAAACCCCTCCACTTAAAGATGGGTGTTTAAAAGGGATAATGCGTAAACAAATTCTCGCTATCCTGGCTGATTTGCATGATTATGATGTACAAGAAGTATCTATATCTCCTTTTGAATTGCAAAAGGCCGATGAGATGTTTGTTACTAATGTTATTACAGGAATTCAATCTATCACAAAGTATAGAAAGAAACAATACACAAACACTATAGCAAAAGAATTATTGGGCAAGCTAAATGCAAAAGCCAGGCTTGGATAGTCTTGCTAGATAAACAAGGTGTTTAATTATATGAAGGGTTTTGGGGAGCGTTAGACCAAAGTTTGTAGTTACCGCCAAATTCAAGCATTTTCTCCTTCCACAGATTGTTGTTGTTGTTACCAATGATGTTGTTTTTGTAGTCATTTGGTGCAACCACCCAACTATTTAATTCTAACTCTTGGTCTAGTTGTTGGGTAGACCATCCAGAATAACCCAAGAAAAAACGTATCTGAGATTGAGTTAGCTTGTCATCTGCTAGCAATTTAGAAATGGCTTTAAAGTCTCCTCCCCAAAAGATACCTTGCGATATTTCAACACTTCCAGGAATGAGTTCTGGTATTTTATGAATAAAGTAAAGATTGTCTTGCTCTACTGGACCTCCGTTATATACAGGGAGGTTAGAGTTAATCTCAGGAATAAAGTCTTTAAGAGTATATTCTAGTGGTTTATTAAGAATAAACCCCACAGAACCATTTTCTGTATTGTACTCTGTCAATAATATAACAGATCTATTAAAAGACACATCTCCAATTATGGAGGGCTTTGCAACTAGTAAAAGACCTTTGTCGGGTTTAAGTAGTGTCATTGTTGGTGGTTAGGTTAACTAAACCTACAGTTTTTTTTTGAAATATCCAACTAAAACACAACAGTACTAAATTTTTAATAAAAAAAAGCCCTCTTTGCATAAGCAAAGAGGGCTTTTATGTTGTGAATTACAGTGATTTAGTTTACACTAGTCTGTAAGTCTGAACCTGCTTTGAACTTTACAACGTTTTTAGCAGCAATTTTAATAGTTTTTCCAGTTTGTGGGTTTCTTCCTTCTCTTGCAGCTCTTCTAGTTACTGACCAAGATCCAAAACCTACTAAAGAAACTCTGTTTCCGTTTTTAAGAGATCCCTGTACATTTCCAAGGAAAGACTCTAATGCTTTTTTAGCTGCTGCTTTTGTTACTCCAGCATCTTCTGCCATTGCGTCGATTAAATCTGATTTGTTCATAATATTAGTTTAAATTAAAAAAATGATTAAAAAATACGTTTAGTACCTATACAAATTTAAACGGATATTCAACATTGACAAGGATTGCCGAGCTAAAACCGTCTTTTTGTTAATAACTTAGGGTGATTGTTAATAAGCGAGTCAAAAAATAGCTGTTTTTTACAGTCTCACTAGGCATGCGGGTTTACAATCATTTTTGCATCTGGCATAAAATCATAGCCGTTTACTAAATCTTTGGTCAGCATTTTTCGCTTTCCTGGAAGTTGAATTTCTATGATTTCTAATACTTGATTGTGAAGTTGAACATACAGTTTTTTGTGGATTACTTTAACAGCACCAAGTTGGCTGTGTTGTGAAATCTTAATACCTGCATCTTTTGTAATAAACCATAAAGAATTTTCATGCTCTGGCTCTATGAGCGCTACCTTATATATCTTAACTTTTATTTTTTCGCCATTTTGCTCAAGCAAACTCCAAGCGCATGGGTAAGGGTTTAACCCTCTAACAAAGTGATTTATGGTTTCTGGCGTTGCACTCCAATCTATATAGGTATTGTTTGGGGTTAATTTGGGTGCTTCTTTTAATTCTAGCCTAGAAAAGTCTTCTCCAAGAGGTTGTGGGGTTGTTGAGAGATCTCCTTTTTTAATAATTTCTAACGTTTCAATAACAAGTTGGCTTCCTATATTCATTAAAACATCATGAAGACTACCAACGGTTTCATCTTCTGCGATAGCAACTTTTTGAGAAAGAATGATTTCACCAGTGTCAATTTTTTCATCAATAAAAAATGTGGTAACACCTGTTGTTTGTTCTTTATTTATAATAGCCCAGTTTATAGGAGCAGCTCCCCGATATTGTGGTAATAAAGAAGCATGAAGGTTAAAGGTGCCAAGGCTTGGTATTTGCCAAACTACTTTTGGTAACATTCTAAAGGCAACTACAATTTGAAGGGTAGGGGCCAGATTTTTTAATTCTTGTAAAAAAGATGCGTCTTTAAGATTCGTTGGTTGTAATACATTAATATTATGTTGTAAAGCAAATTGTTTTACTTCAGAGCCTTGAAGAGATCGTCCACGACCTTTAGGCCTGTCTGGAGCAGTTACTACACCAACAACATTATAACTATTGCTTACCAAAGTGCTTAAAACACCTACTGCAAAACCAGGAGTACCCATAAACACAATTCTCAATTTTTCAGTCTTCATGCAAACAACATATTATATTTAATGTAAAGGTAGTAAAACCCATACATTTCTCTTATGATAAAGCATTACAAACTACCTATATATACTCTAGGTACATATAACCATGTTAATCTTTCATAAATTATAGCTACAAATAACATTGTATGTACTATTTTTATAAACTAATATGATTTTAAAGACATACATATTAAAATATTTTGGGGCTATCGCACTTGTTTTTGTGTTGATGCTTCCTGCGTGTGTTCAGTTCTCTCATCTTTTTGAAGGTCATGAGCACGAAGTGTGCCATGAGCAAACAACACATCTTCACGAAGATCAGCCAGAGTGCCACGGTTGTGATTTTTATAGTACTAGTTTTCAATACACACTTCCTGAGAATTATGTAACTAACTTTGTTTTATTTTCTCAAAACAAAAATAGCACTTTTGTTGTTGCATCTTTCTTTACAAAAAAATTAACTTCAAATCAACTTCGCGCACCGCCTACTATTCTTTCTTAGAGATTTAATTTGTTTTAAAATTTTAAAAAGAATACAATGCGTTTATTTGCGTTATTATTACTGCTATGTTGCAGTATGCAGTCTTATTCACAAGACTGTAAT